>SWCD01003631.1_pt1 | contig 125977 bp, 90 predicted proteins | sample 4693011 | NCBI WGS metagenome assembly SWCD01 (sample SAMN10267278, study PRJNA491770) | bioreactor metagenome | isolation source: DHS bioreactor inoculated with marine | place: Japan: Omine Ridge, Nankai Trough
TCAATTAACTGATGTTCTTGATGTATTTACAAACAATGATGGAGCGTTGGATGACGATGATGTAACTGCATCAGATGTAACAGATGTGATCACTGACTTTCATGTTCTTGGCGGAGTTGATGATGATATTCCCGATGCCGGTGATTTCCTGAACGCCACCGATCTGGATGTCAATGGCGGATTAAATAATGGTACAGTGAATACTGCCAAATTAGCAAATCCATCTTTACCTACAGGTGTAACTGATGTAGTCATGATATGGGAAGAGTCTAGCTCCCAATGGGTGATAGATACCTGTCGCTACTGTGACAAAACAGAATGGGCTAATAACGCGGGCCACGCCGACGAAGCAGATCATGCAACTGAAGCTGACCATGCTACAGAGGCAGATCATGCGACTGATGCTGACCATGCGACAGAGTCTGATCATTCTTCAAGTTCGGATTGGGCTGATTCAAGTGGTTATTCAGATTCATCAGGTTGGGCTGATTCCAGTGGACGTTCAAACTGGTCAGATTCAAGCGGTCACTCAAATACATCGAATTATGCTGATACAAGTGGTATCTCAGAGTGGGCAAATAACAGTGGTCATTCAAACTCATCGGATTGGGCAGATTCCAGCGGACGCTCAGACTGGGCAGACTCAAGCGGTCATTCTAACTGGTCTGATTCTGCCGGGGCTATAGCTGATGGTAGCGTGGATTCCAGTGACATTGATGATGGGGCAATTCTTTTTAGACACTTCAATCATAATGAAGCCAGTAATAACCAGATAATAAAATGGGACAGCTCCAGCCAATCGTGGTATCCTGCTAATGAAAATAGCGGTGACAGTGATTGGGACTACACTACTAATTCTCCGCATATGTTTTCAATGGCAGCTGGAAATGTCGGCATTAAAACTTCTATCCCGCAAACTCTGTTTCATATCGGTGGTAATAACACTGATGTTGGCTCTTTCCCTGTCTATACCGCTCCAACATGGAATAATGGCATCACACCAGCTGCTGATCCCAACCGGCAGGGTTTACTTTTTAACGCTTATACCAGAAACACTGATGGTTTTAGACGCTACTGTGATATCGTCTCGCTGGGTTATGCCAACGGCGCGTATGGTGGAAGTGTAATTCGTTTCCTGACAAATGATGAGGCTACTGGTTCAGGTGTGGCCGTTGAAAGAATGCGTATTGAACGTAACGGCAACGTAGGTATCGGTACCAACAACCCGGCATACGCATTAGATGTCAATGGCGATATTAATGTTTCAGGTTCTTACAATGTTAAAAAAGGGGGGACCAATTACACTCATCCTGATTATGTTTTTGAGCCGGATTACAAACTTATGTCTTTGGAAGATCTTAAAGAATATTTAACAACTCATAAACATCTCCCCAATGTAATTTCAGCCGATGAAGTTAAGAAAAACGAAGGCTTCAAATTAGATGAGCTCTTAGTCCAAATGTTGGAGAAGATCGAGGAACAGAGCCTTTATATTATTCAGTTGAATGAAAAGGATAATGAAATAGACATACTTAGAGCAGAGAACAATAATCTCAAAACACAGATGGCCAAACTTACTTCACTTGTTGAAACCGTTCTTGCAAATCAACATAAGGCTGATAGCAACAATAGTGAAGAATTAGCCAGCAATAAATAAGGGGAGGTAAATATGATAAATAAAACAATAGTTATTAGCAGTTATCTTATTGTCATTTTACTTTTTTTTACAAGTACTAATGCTGATGACAAAACCGGCGAGGAAGTTAACTGGCAGGTGATATCTTCTGGAGGTTCCAGTGGCACTTCTGGTACTTATGAGTTAAGCGGAACAACTGGACAAACTGCTGTTGGTGATGGTAGCTCCGCATCGTATGGTTTATCTCATGGATACTGGCAGACATTTATCACAGATCCCACCTGTTGTGTGGTTCGTGGTGATGCGCTGCATGACAACGGATTAATCCTTGTAAATGATCTTGTCTATTTAGTAAATCATGTATTTAAAGGTGGGCCGCCGCCTATTTGTCCGGAAGAAGGAGATGCATTAGCAGACAATGGACTTATTCTTGTAAATGATCTTGTTTATCTGGTTAACTACGTCTTCAAAGGAGGTCCAGTCCCCCCACCGTGTTAATGTAAGAGTTATTTAAGTTTAATAAACAGCCACTCTTTTATTTGAATTGTGGCTGTTTTTATTTTAGAAGTTGATCAATCTTTAATGCCACAACAAAATCATTTATAGACAGGCCGCCAATCGCATGAGTATAAAGTATCATTTTTACTTTGTTCCAGTCATGGATATAAATATTGGGGTGGTGTCCTTCTTCTTCAGCAATTTCACCGGCATGATTTACAAATCCAAGAGCTTCTTTGAAGTTTTTAAACTCATATTCACGTTCCATTTTTGTGTCATTTTCAATTATTGACCATTTATTTACCTGATCTAAATAAACTTCAAAATCTTTTCTGGTTAAAGGATCGATACCCCCTTCACAGGGCTCGCATTTTTTGGTGCTTAAGTTTTCCATGTTTTTTTATATTTCCCGGGATTATAGGCTAAAAATATTCCATCTTTAATTAACTTCTTTAGTTTATTGTCTCTTAAGATAATATTATCCAAGTGATTCTTAATCTCTGACTGAATCTTAGAATACAGATTACTATCAGCAATTGTCTCAAGTATCTCTATGGGGAGCAGCCAGTCGTCCTTATAATCTGCTTTGAGTTGTTCCCAAATTAATGGAATAATTGTATGGTCTTTTTGGTTTGCTCTAGAATCTCTTATCTTCTGATAAAGGCTGTTGAGTATTATCTCTTTTTCAGAAAGTGTATATTTTATGACTCTTGTCCTGGATACTTTTGAGGGCTGGTTATAAGCATCTTTATCAGCCGCTCCGCAATAGACAGAGTTTATCTGTTTACCCACTGCAAGATTAAATACTCCACCTTGATTGTAATTTAAGATATTATCATTATGTTTAACATAACAGTTATCAAAAGACATTAAAATAATTTTATTATCCTTTCGGATTATGTCAGTAAGTATTCCTTCGACAGAGATGCCTGAATGAAATTCAAGAATCAGATTACTGCCAATAATTATTTTATATTGTTCTAAATCACTATCCGAAAAATCTTCAAGCGGTTTGTCTGTTGATTTGAGTAAGCCTATCGGTGAACCAAATCCCATTTGATGATTGTCAATACCATGACTGGGAAGTTCTTTATTATTATAAGCAAGATTTGAATGACTGTCGGTTTTAATATATATGGGATTATTATCATTGTCTGTAATTACTTCACTAAATCTACCTGAAAGTTGTAAACCAGAACTGAACAGGCAAGTTGATGTTCTTTTGCATTCTATTGCTTTGTTGATACCATGAAATCCCCCAATCTTATAGGCCATTGTACTGCTGAATTCTTCAAGGACATTAATCAGGTGAACAAAATCAGGTGTAACAAATAGATGAGGCTGCATGGTGGTAATATCAAAAGAGTGATTTTGTGTCTGGAGATCATAGGGGAACTTTTTAATTTTGGGGGAGAGGCATGAAGCCGCTTCACCTATTGAAGAGAGAAGCCCGGCACCATATATTTTAGGATTATCCATTTCTCCAATTAGACCATATTCTACCGTCCACCAGTGAAGTCGACTTAACAAAGCCATCTCTGATGGTTTGCCAAGATTCTCCTGTTTTGTTAAGACATTGTTTTCAGCAATAGTAATTTCTTTGGGGTCAGCATTACGTGATTCTTTGATAATTGATAATTTACGAATGGCTTCATACAATTCAAAATCCTTTTGGGAAGACATTGCTTTTGAGCCAACCTCGCCAAATCGGCGAAGATATTCAGCATAATCCTGATCAGCAATAACCGGAGCATGTCCTGCCGCTTCATGAATAATATCCGGACTGGGAGTATACTCAATATGATGAATCTGCCGCATATCGGCTGCAATAACAAGCACCCGATGCTCCTGAAACTCCATAAAAGCAGCCGGAGGGATGAAGCCATCAACAGACACGGCTGCCCATCCAATTTTAATCAGGATTTCATTCATCTCCTGAATGCTGGGGATTCCTTCAACTTTTAAACCGGTTTTTTCAAGACCCTCAAAATAAATTTCATGAGCATGATCAATTAGAAAGCGATGGTTTTGTCTTAATACATATCTCCAAACCGAATGGTCCATTGAGGTATAGGCAACATAGTTTTGATCTACGATATACTGTTTTAAATGGTCGGGGAGGGTCGCAATATTGGGATTTTCTAAGAGATTATTGAAAAAATCAGATTGGTCAATAGTTGTCTGTTTTCCATTAGTTTGTGAGATATTATTGGCCATATTAGTTATTCCTATAATATTAATATCTACAATATAAGTCTATGTAGTCGAGTATAGCAATTACTTTATTAAACGAATTACTCTTTTATTTGTTCAGGATTAATATTGAATTTACTGAATTCATCCAGAATTTCAGGGTTGACTAAAGCCTCACGGTTGTTAATTTGCATGCCATTAATTATTTTTGTGACTGCCAATTCCACTTTCTTGCCATTCATAGTGCGGGGGATATCTGAAACTGAAAATATCATAGCTGGAACATGACGAGGAGACTGCATCTGTTTTAAACGTGATTTAATTTTTTGAGAAAGTTCTGCTGTAAGTTGAAAGCCTTTCTCAAGAACTACAAATAGAATGATTTGGGTGTCATTTCCTATTTCAGATGCTACAACAATGCTGTCTTTGATTTCTTCCATCGATTCAACCGGTTCGTAAATTTCCGCAGTACCAATCCTTACACCACCAGGATTTAAAGTTGTGTCTGAGCGGCCATAAACAATTATACCACCGTGATTATTGATTTTGATATAGTCACCATGATGCCATACACCGGGGAACCGATTAAAATATGCATCTTGATATTTTGAGCCGTTATCATCATTCAGGAAATAGATTGGACGGGAAGGAAAAGGAGCGGTGCAGACAAGTTCGCCGACTTCATCAATAACATTCTCTCCATTTTCATTATATGTTTCAACTTTCATTCCTAAACCTCGACACTGAAGTTCTCCGCTATAGACCGGCAACGTAGGGTTGCCCAACATGAAGCAGGAGATAATATCTGTACCGCCTGATATTGATGATAGCTGAATATCGGATTTTATATTGTTATAAACATACTTGAAATTCTGATCAGACAGGGGAGCGCCGGTTGATAAGATAGTCTTAAGGGAATTCATATTGAATTTGTTTTTTGGAACCAGACCTGATGATTCACATGATGAGAGGAATTTTGGAGATGTACCAAATACTGAAATATTATTATCTTCGATTTCTCTAAAAAGAATTTCAAGAGATGGATAAGAAGGAGAGCCATCGTAAAGATAAATGGTTGCTCCGACAGCAAGAGAACTTGCCATCCAGTTCCACATCATCCAACCGCAGGTAGTAAAATATGAAATGATATCCTCACGCTTAAGATTAGTATGAAGAATCAATTCTTTCAAATGCTGAAGTAAAGTTCCCCCAGCACCATGCACAATACATTTGGGTTTACCAGTCGTCCCTGAAGAATACATAATATAAAGAGGATGATCAAAAGGAACCTGTTCAAAACGGATGCGATCCGTTGCGTTTTCTAACAAACTTTTCCAACTAATATAATTTATATCATTACTAAAAGATATTTCTTCTATTTTATCAATGATAACAATCTTTTCAATTTCCTCAATATTCTCAGCTATTTTCGAAATGGTTTCTCTTTTATCAAATACTTTGCCATTGTAACAGTAGCCATTAACTGCAAGAAGAACTTTTGGTTTAATCTGTTGAAAACGATCAACAACGCCATTTAAGCCAAAGTCCGGGGAACATGATGTCCAGACTGCTCCGAGTGATGCTGTTGCAAGCATTCCAATAATAGACTCGGGAGAATTGGTTATATAAGCAGCTACCCGGTCATTCTTTTTAACGCCAAGTATTTTTAATCCTTCAGCACATTTAGCAACCTGATTATATAATTCTCTATACGACAGACTTTGTGAGGCTTTGTTTTCGGACTGATAGATTATTGCAGTATTCTCATCATTATAACGCAGTAGATTTTCTGCAAAGTTAAATTTCAATCCTGGAAACCACTTTGCTGATTTGATCTGATTGCCTTCTAAAATATTATTATACTTTTTACTGTAAATGATTTCAAAATAATCAATCAGTGATTGCCAGAAATTGGCGGTGTTGCTAACGGACCAATCATACAATTCATCATAAGATTCAAATATTAGATTTTTATTTTCAAATAAGTAATTTGTATACCTAACAAGGTTCGAGTTTTTAATTCTGGCAGGACTGGGTTTCCAGATTGGGGATTGACTCATAACAACTAAATTATTCTTTTGTAGCCAAAAGTAACAACTTCCAGGCAAGCTCAGGTTGATTGTTCTCCAATGCTCTTTGAGCTGCCATTTCAAGATGTCTCTCGGAACTGTTGAATTTATTCTGCCACATTGAAACTGCAATCATTACCATTTCATCGAGAGTTTTCGATTGATATTCGCTCAAATCCAACTGTTCAATATTTTCAATGATTGGTTGAGCTTTTACAAGTGATTCAATATCCTGATTATTTGGAATAGTTTCACAATTTGCCAACTGACCAAGATTGTTGGCCGTCAGGATATTAGATTCTTTGATAAATTCAGGGAGATTATCAAAACCTATTCCTTTTTTCCCAATTGGTTTGATGATACTGAAAATTGCATCACCATTTGCTCGCGTATAATAATTTGATGAATTTCTTCCTATCAGATCAATCAGGTCGGGTTCAATTATGCCATCTTTAATAATGTTTTGATGAACATGAAATCGAATTACTTCGCATATCACCAAATTTCCTGAACCATTCTTTTGACCAAGGGGGATAACTTGCTGAACTTCACATTCCATATGGAATGGTGATTCTTTTACGCGCATTGGTTTTACAATGTCAGAGGGGATAGGTGTAAACCCACTTTTTATAAATTCATCAATCTCTGATTCATATTCAGTCGAGGAAAGGTTGGCCTGTTCCACCATGTCATGAGTAACAGCTTGAATAACGCACTGCATGTTTTCCTGAATATTATTCAAAGTATCTTTAGTGGTTCCATCATGTCCTCTATTTGCAGGAGAGAAAGCAACAATTGGAGGGTTGGCGCCAAAGGCATTAAAGAATGAAAAGGGAGCCAGATTATTAATCCCCACATTAGAGATAGTAGAAACCAATGCTACAGGTCGAGGAGCTACCCCGCCTAACAAATATTGATGAACTTCCTTTATTGATGCCTCTTTGGGATCAACTGATATATAACTGTTTTCAGCTTTTGACAGTTTCACTGACATTTGTGTTTTTCTTTTTCTTAAGGATTGAATTATTTTCGGAGGATTTCACCATACGATTTGAGAGTTTTCCGAGACCATCCATTTGCAGTTCGATTGTATCTCCATCTTTGAGCCAGATAGGCGTATGTTCCTTTCCTTTTGCTTTGGCTTCAAAAGTCCAGGTGCCGTTAAGTTCAAGATAACAGCCGGTTCCAACAGTCCCTGATCCAATAACATCCCCGGGGTAGATTTCGGTTCCATAAGAACAGCGTTCTATAATTTCAGCAAAGGTCCAGTTCATATCCTTCATGTTTCCCTGTGAGATCTGTTTGCCATTATGGAAAGCTGACATGTTTAGATTGTATTTATTCCCAAATACGGTTGTGATTTTATAGTCTTCAAGTTCATCAGGAGTCACTAACCAGGGGCCTATAACTGTAGCAAAATCTTTCCCTTTGGCTGGCCCCAGATTCAGTTTCATCTCTTCCATCTGAAGAACTCTGGCAGAAAGATCATTCATTATCGTATAGCCGGCGATATATTGATCAGCATCCTTTGATGAAATGTTTTTCCCTCTTTTGCCAATTACAACAGCAGCTTCCAATTCAAAATCCAGTTTATGAAGATGATCATCTTCTACAATTATATCACCTTCACCATAAATGGCATTGTGATTGGTAAAATAAAAAATTGGATATTGATCAAATTCCGGAATCATTTCCACTCCACGATTCCTGCGGGCTGTGGCAACGTGCTGTCTGAAAGCATAGGCATCACGGCAAGAGGGAGGATGGGGTACAACAGGTAGCATAGCTACTGTATTTTCAACAATTATATTTGTTTTGCCCTCAATTATTGCTCTATGCACTTTACGTGCAAGATCCATTGTTGCTTCTTCTCCTTTGAGAAGACAGCTCATAGTAGAAGGTGTCTTAAGATTAATGGCCTTGCCATTTTGCTGTAGATCGTAAATCTTGTCATTAATTAAAAGCCCAACACGTTCTTCATTATTTTTTAAATATGAAACAAATTTCATTTGTTATCCTTTACCGTTTTCAAGCCATGATTTGGCATAGTCTTTATCTAATGTCTCTTTGACATTTATTGTAGGTTTAAGTGGATTATAAGTATCAATCATTAATGCATACTCTTTTGTCTCTTTGGCTCCGATTGATTCTTCTGTTTTCCCGGGCTGAGGGCCATGTGGCATCCCCCCGGGATGGAGAGTGATAGAACCCTCTTTGATACCTTTGCGCGACATGAAATCTCCCTCTACATAATAGAGGACTTCATCACTATCAATATTTGAATGAAAGTAAGGAGCCGGTATAGCGGTGTCATAAAAATCAAACAAACGTGGTACAAAATTACATATAATAAAATGTCCGGTCATTAAGAGCAAATGTACTGGTGGAGGGAGATGAATACGTCCAACTTTTGGGTGATAATCTTTAATATTAAAAGCATAGGGGTAAAGATAACCATCCCAGCCAACAACACCAAAAGGATGGTGTGGAACAATATGCTCAAAAAGCCTATTGTTTGCTTTTAAGATAATCCTGAACTCACCCTTTTCATCTTTGGGATCAAGATATTCCGGAGGACGGAAATCCCGCTCACAATAAGGAGCGTGCTCTTCCATTTGTCCGTATTCATTTTTATAATGTTTTGGGATTTCATAGGCTGTATCTGATTCAATAATCATTATTTTGTTATTATCATAATCATCAAATTTCAATTGATAAGTAGTAGCCCTGGGAATTACTAACTGATCTCCTTCACTAAAAGGAAGGACACCAAAATGTGAAAGAAGCTTTCCTTTGCCATGATGAATAAAAATAAATTCCGCTCCAAGAGCATTTCGATAAAAATCTTCGGTATCTTCAGTAATAATGGCAGTAGAAATTTTACAATGCGGGTTGGTAAGGTATTCATTACGAGAGTTTATAAAATTTCCACCTGTCTTTTTATTATCAGTGAAAAAGTGGTAATACAAAACTGGTGCCTCCGGCCAACTAGTGTCCTTTACAGGCGAAAGCTCTTTTACAGATTTTACCGCTGTTGGTAAATTGAAATGATATACGTTAGAATAAATCCCTGAAAAACCCTTACTCGAGATAAGCTCTTCCCGATAAAGTGATTTGTTATCATCTTTGTAAAAAGTTGTATGTTTAACTTTTGGAATTTTCCCTAATTTATGATAGAAGGGCATCATCTCTCCTTAATATTAAAATTCCCCTGATATTTTCATCTAACATGGCGGCATTAATTCTTCCGGAGTTTTGTCCAGGTTGCCTCTAAGTTTCTGATCAAGTTCGATAGATTCAAACAATGCCTGGAAATTTCCTTTACCAAATCCTCTGGCGTTTTTCTTTCGCTGGATAATCTCAAAGAAAAAAGTTGGTCGATCATTGATAGGTTTGGTGAATAATTGCAGCAGGTAGCCTTCCGATTCTTTGTCGCAAAGAATGCGGTGTTTCTGCAAGTCATCGATATTTTCATCAATATCCAAATCTTTGCGGTCACGAAGCATGTCATAGTATGTATCCGGGAAATCCAAAAATTCCATACCGTTTTTGCGCATGTGATCAATTGTCTTGATGATATTGTCCGTAGAGATTGCGATATGCTGAATTCCTGAGCCGTTATAATGTTCGATATATTCTTCGATTTGAGATTTCTTAATCCCTTCAAATGGTTCATTGATCGGATTTTTAATATTAAAATCTTTGGTGCTTACTACTTTTGAAAGAAGAGCGGAATACTTAGTACCGATATCACCCTCTTTAAAATCTACAATCGTATCAAATCCCATTGTTTTATTAAAATATTCTGCCCAAAGATTCATTTCATTTTCACGAACATTACCAACAATGTGGTCAATTCCAATAATACCTGTATCCAGCGTTTCAATATTTATCTTTTGGATTGGTTTGCAAAAATCGGGTTTAAAAATATGTTTGTAATTATCCCGGTTGATATATACCAACTCAGTGTCATCATACAAACGAATTGCTGCTTCTTCAATATAACCATGATCGTTTTCTATCTTTTCAGGCTTTTTAACCATAATAGCACCATGTTCGGTAGCATAGGAAAAAGCCTTTTGAACATCATCAACTTCCAGTGCCCAGCGTTTAACGCCATCACCATGATGGTTTATAAAATGAGAGACTTCATAGCAGCTTGATTGAACCGGAGAGGTAATTACAATTTGAAGATTGTTTTTTGTCAGATAATATGATGTCCGGTCACGCACGCCAGTTTCAGGTCCTAAATATCCGGTCAATTCGAGTCCCATTACTTTTGCAAACCAGAATGCCGACATTTTGGCTGAACCTACATAGAACTCTACAAAATCATATCCTCTGATACCCATAAAATCTGCCATATTATATCCCTTTATATGTACTTTTTTATAAGTAACACATTTTGATACTAAAGGTTCAAAATATCAAAGATAAAATAGGTGCATGATAGTCATGACCTTTAACACATTGTAAGGAGAAGAGATAAGTGAGTCAATAGATTTCGTTAGAATTAGTATTTGACCCGCTAAGAATCCAATAACGAATGAAAACCAGAGTTAATACATGCATTCATATTGGCTGACGACAAACAAAATCATCATATTTATTAATTTCAGTTATTATTTTCTCAACCAATAATCACGGGGATATAAACGATAGACAGGTTGTTTCCCTTCCTCCTGTTCAATTAACTTCTCAAGTGATTGAAATTGCTGCTCCGGTCCAATAAGGAAAAAGACACCATCGTTGCTTTCTGATAAATTTTCTCCATATCCAATCATAACTGAGCCATATGCCTTTTCCATGCGTGTTGTCAGATTGTTATAGAGACCTTCCTGGTTTTTCATGTCGAGTATGTTCTGGCGAAAGTTATGAACTATTTCTGAATTGTTTCCATCAACAATATCAGATGCCATTGCAACACCACGTTGTTCATATTTTGATGGAGCTCTGGAATTCTTGAATACCTGTGCAATAGCATATTCGGAAAGGGAAGGGTTTTCTTCAGCATTTTTGAGTTCATTCACAACAAACCGCATTGTCTCAGCAACATCAGGACAACGCTCAGCATAATAACGGGCATAACCAGTATGTTCACGGAACCTGTAGCCATTGCTATAGGCAAGGCCTGCAGCCCAGGTTTTCATAAATAATCCGTGAGGTCCATAGCCTGTGTATAATTTTCCAGCTAAACCGTTTAGCATTGATTCATCATTGAGATCATATTTATCAGTCAATTTAGCTGTAAAGATTATAACACCATTACTGGTTTCATTATGCATTAAGCCTGCATAAACTGGTTTGTTTAAATCCGGGTGTCTGCTTTTAAGCTGTCTGACTATATTCTCAATGTTGTTATATTTTTGCTTTGCTGATGTTCTATTATGATCTAATTTGTTAGCAAAGTTTGTGATTTTTTCAAATATCGAAGTTCTATTTGCACTACTGGATATCATATGCATACGAGAAATATCAGCCACTCTTATCAGTTCAAATACCTGATTGATATTTGCAATAATATCTTTTGGTTTTGTAAGCAAGTCCTCTTTGATTTGATTGCAGAGGTAATCCCAGTCTTCTGATAAGTTTTCATCAGGGATATCTTTTAAAGTAGTTTTTAAGTTGCTAATAATATCAGAAGTTAAATCCTTGGATTTATCAGTCTTCTGAATAGAAAGACTACTTTCCGATTCCAGAAGTTCAGCCAATTCAAGTCTTGATTTATTTTTACCCTGTTGTGCTAAATTATCAATAAAAGTTGTCAGCCTTATTTGTTCAGTTTCGTTGCCAGCAGGGGTTAATAGATACTTCAGCCTCAGCATATGATGGGTTTTGGTTAAGAAACTACTTGTTGATAAATAGAGTGGGTTGTTTTGGTAGCGATAGGCTTCAGCAGGATCATTAACCCAGCCTTCCTCTGAACCTTTGGTACGATTTCTTAATGAAATTAGTGTCTGATCAATAATATCGGTGATCCTTGATAAATTCTCAGTACTTAGATAAGGATTGAATAATCCGGTTTCTACCCAATCTATGACATTGTTCAATTCTATGAGATCATTACCTTTACCAGTAATGACAAGTTCAACTCTTCCATTCTGAGCATTGGTTGTATAGTAAGAATTGAAATTATAAACATCTTTCCGGAGAATTTCATCCATTCTGTCATAAGGTATAACTTCGTTGTCTTTTATCACTCCGATTCTTGTAATGAAATCTGGAATCATAGGTAAGTATACCAATAGTGATTCCGGGACAACATTCATATCAAAAGCAACTCCAAATGTTGCCGATGACATATTTTCAAAAGTCGAGGCTACCATATTTATTTTATCAGTAACCTGAATTGTCTCATACTTAAGTTGATCATCAAGAGTCATTGGTGGGTTATCAATAAACCCGGGCAATTTATCATTACTTGCGAGAGCTTCAAGTTCAGCAGTATTGTTGTCGAATTCCTCTCTATATTTGGCAATGGCAAGCTGAGCATCGCTTTGAGTGTATCTACTTTTGAAATCTTCAACATACTTAACAAGGCGTTGTGCTTTTTCATTCTCTTTTTGGGGTAACATTGTTGTATCCGGAATTGAACCGATCAAATAGGGGGGAGTTGAGAGAAGCTTCCATTTGTCAATATACCCAGTCCATATATTGCCATCCCTTTTAAGTTCATTTTCAGCAAACTTTACGATGTTATCTAAAGTCAAAGTCTTGCGAAAGCCCTCTGTCTTCTCGACAACCTGCATAAGATAATCCCAACTTCCAGCAGGACCACCTCTGGCTCCAAACATTGGGGGAGAATTTAAATTGTCTTCGTAATATCTTTTTGATTCTGAAATGCTTGTTTTGATTTTTTCATTAAATTTATTCAATTCCTCAGAGTCCGCAGGATAATTTGCAACTGCTCTCAGTTCATCAATAATAATTCCACGTACGACCTCAAGTATTTCCGGATTGATTTTATTACTTGTTACTCCACCAATGCCAAAAGTTATAGCGGCATCCATGTATTCATCTGAACGACCATATACATAGCTTCCTCCGATATCAATTTTCTTAGTCTCTGAATTAATCAGGAGATTGTATAAATTGGAAGTTTGTCCATTAGCAAATGTTGACAGAAATATATCCAGGAAAAACTGTTCATTAGCATCGACTTTTACTTCGGCTGGCCATGAGAAAAACATATAACCGGGATCTTCAGGATTGTTGCTTGGAAAACTTGTTATTCTCATAGAGCCGACCTCTGCTTTGTTTGCGGGGGGAAGACCTTTTACAGTAATTGTTGGATTGGTATAGGGTCGGGTTTCAACTTGAGAATTTAATAATATCTCATTCATTTTTTTAAGGAAACTTTCAAGAGGTATCTCAGGTGAGATTGCAACTATGGTTCCCATATTTGCTAAATGGTGTGTCTCCTTATGGAAAGACCACATATCTTCAGTAGTCATCCCACGCATGACATCAGGGTCGCCGCCTGAATTATAGGTCAAAGGATGATCTTCGCCATATACCATTTTGTCAATTGTGCCATAAGAGTAATACCACGGCTTTTCAAATGATGAGACCATCTCTGTGAAAACAGATCCCTTTTCCTCAAGAGACAAGGAGTTGTTTTCCTTATTAACATTAACACCAATATGACAAACCTCGCGGCGAATTTCTTCGTCGGTGAAATCAGGATGAAGTAATGCCTGAAGTTTGGCTTCGAATACCTTATAGAAATTATCTATTCCGCCTTTTGTATTGAAATGATAGCAGGTTTTAAGTTGTGCAGTATAAGCTGTACTTTCTGTTAGATACATATCCTCCATACCCGCTACTGCCCGACCTCTATTGCCTTTACCCAGCAAGAGATGCTCACAAGCATGTGGTTCGCCTTTAGAAGATGTTGGGGGTGTCTTGACCCACATGAAAGCTTGGGGGACTGACTGAATCTGAATCAGATCTACTATGAAACCATATTTCTCAGAAACAAATCGCCCGCCCATAGGTTGATTGTTATTGTTATCATATAGGTTTGCGACTTTAAAACCATGAATTGATTGATCAGGCTTAAGATTGTTCAAAAAGTTATCTCCTTCAGCAGCAGTTACGGTTGTAATAAAACTAAAGATGATCAGTGAAAATAGAATTGATTTCAGCATGTATATATCCTCGATGTAATAATTTCAAATTATCAAAAAATATTATTGTACATAATATCAAGACAATCTTAATCGGACAAGCAATTATAGATTAATGGTAAGATTATTATTTAAAATAATTTTTAAAATGAGGTCATAATTGTATTACTGTGAATCAGAGGCAATTTCACCACCACAGCTTGAGCCTGCTCCGGCAGTGCATCCAAAACAATGGTTTGCGATTTCGATTTTACGATTTATAAATTTATCGTAATCAAAATCTTCAATATTACTGAATGATGGTATTGTTAAATCCAGCATTTGGTTAAAATCGCAGTCATAAACTTTGCCATCATAACTAACCGAGATTTGATGGCGGCACATCAAACCATCCAAAGTTGCAGGATTAAATGAATTGACCAGTAGTTCCATATAACTGGTGAATTTTCCCTTCTTATGAAGCTGAGTCAAATATCTATTAATGGGAAGGTTGTTTATGCAGTACAGGTTATTAAAAGTAACGCCAAATTTTCTATTTAAATTCTCTTTGAATTCTCTTTCAAGTTGTTTTTGAGGAGCGGATAGAAATGTGCCAATCGGATTATAAACCAGATTGAGAGTTTTATCTGTACCATATCCCAGCTTGTTTAGTTTTTTTAATGCTGTAATAGATTGCTCAAAAACTCCTCTGCCGCGTTGCCTGTTTGTAAACGAAGCAGAGAAATGAGGAAGAGAAGCAACTATTTCTACATTATGATTAGATAAAAAATCATAGAGATATTCAAAACCGGAATATTCAAGGATTGTTAAATTGCATCTATCTATAACATGTTTGTTTAATTTGGTGGATTCTTCAACAAGATACCGGAAATTTTCGTTCATTTCCGGAGCGCCACCGGTAATGTCCACTGTTTCAATATCATCAATTTGGGAAATGATTTTTAAACAGGCATCAACAATTTTACGATCCATCATTTCAGTACGATTGGGGGACGCATTGACATGACAGTGACTGCAGGTCTGGTTGCATTTAGCTCCTACATTAATCTGAAAAGTCTTAAATGTCAAGGGACGCAAAGAGCCATCATGATTGATATGCTGTTTAATATAATTATCAAATTGATCCGGATGAGAAGCAAGCGATTCTAATTGTTTTTCTATTTTCATAATTCCTAATCAATAAGCTCATCAATTTTATTCATCATTTGTACGCTATGCACCAATGTTATCCCCGAAGCCATTGCTGCTGCAACATGAACAGCTTCATTCATCTGCTCTTCATCAGCACCTTTTTGTAAACATGCTGAAGAATAAGCATCAATACAGTAGGGGCATTTCAAAGCATGCGACACGGCCAGAGCAATTAGTGCCTTCTCACGTTCACTTAACGCTCCTTCTTTCATAACAGTTCCATAATATTCAAAGAATTTGTCGCCAAGTTCTTTGTTTACCCGTGAAATGTTAGAGAACTTTGCCAGATCGTCAGAATTATAATAATCAGCCAAACTTTACACTCCTTATGTTGATGTTAAATTTACGGAACATCTATTTAATAATTGAATGATATTCATCAAATCGTTTTAGATCAGACAGGTCATCTATATCTGAGAGAGTTTTTAAGCATGCTACTTTAAGATTTCGATCTTTTGCAATGTTAAGTGTTTTTTCCAGAACGGTATCGGTGCTCCAGTTCAAATTTGTAAATAATTCCTGATGAAGCTGCTTCATACCGATCAGATAATACCCACCATCGTATGTAGGTCCAATAACAAGGTCATTGTTTTTTAAACTATCAAATGCTTTAGATAAAATGCTTCTATCAATCTCAGGAATATCAGCCCCAATCAAAATTGCTTTATCTATTGAATTGATACTCAGTAATTTCTCTATTGCATTATGCATGCGTGCCCCCAAATCAATTCCTTCCTGTAGATAATACTTTTTGATATTTCGAAAATGATTCTCAAATTTATCAATATAATCAGGCGGATCAATAAATACCGAGGTTAAGAAAGTACTGTCTGGCAATGAATGTAATGTTTCTACAGCATTGTCTAACAATTTTTCATATACCTGTAGAGCCAATTCATCACCAATATCTTTTCCTAATCTTGTTTTTACTTTTCCCTTTATTGGGAATTTTGCCATCAATCCTATTGCACAATCAGGCATATTTATCCCTTAGTGATAAGGTGAAAAAGAAAGTAAATCCTAATGTAAAAATAGTTAGAAAAGGCAAGCTGGCATAAAGTTCTGATTGAAAGGCACAAATCATCGCGATTACTGAGTAGAGTGCTAAAAGCACTTCTACATTCATAGTATAATCAAATTTTATTTTATAATCCTTGGGGATTTGCGCTGATATTTTATCTGTCACTCCTGATTTTGGAGTACGATAAAATATTCTCTTTTTTGAAAATATTGCTGAGAGTGTGGCGAATGAATTGTTTATTGATAGAGCAACTCCCATAGCACTTAAGAGTGACATCGTCATCATGTTTTTGAAATTATGAATTTCTTTTTGGCGTTTATATGCCAAGCCATAAAATAGAGACATAGAGCCGGTTCCTGCTATAAATATCGGTAAATCAATTAATAATAATTTCCAACCGCCGACCTCCCATCGTAAAAAAACAGCCGGCACCAATAATAAAGAGAGCATCATCACAGCCAATGACATTGTCTTTTGGGTGAGATGAAACCATGCGCCAATTTTTATTTTGAAGGGAGCTTTTGATTTAAAAATAGCTATCATGTTTTTTCTGCCGGTTTCAACTGCACCCCGAGCCCAACGATATTGCTGAGTTTTAAAACCTCGGATAGTTGATGGCAGTTCTGTGGGAACATCAACCTCCTCTGCTAAAATCATTTTCCATCCTGCCAGTTGAGCTCGATATGACAAATCGAGATCTTCTGTGAGCGTATCACCCTGCCAGCTTCCGGCATCTTCAATTGCATTCTTTCTCCAAATACCTGCGGTTCCATTAAAATTCATGAAGAGCCCTGCTCGTGAACGGGCGGCCTGTTCAACAAAAAAATGCGCATCCAAAAACAGAGCCTGAGCACGACATAAAATTGACTGGCTCCGATTTAAAAAACTCCATCGTGCCTGAACCATACCAATCCTGGAATCAGAAAAATAACCTATTAGCTTTTTGAGAAAATCCGGACGAGGAAGATTATCAGAATCAAAAATTGCAATATATTCACCTTTAGCTTGTTTAAGACCTTCCTTTAGTGCTCCGGCTTTGTAATCTTTGCGGTGGTCTCTTTGAATATGATATATATTCAAGCCCTGTTGCTTGAGTCTAAAAACTTCATTTGAGATAATATCACTGGTGCTATCTGTAGAATCATCAAGAATCTGAATTTCAAATTTATCTTTGTGCCAATCAAATGCTGCAACTGATTGAATCAATCTTTTCACTACCAACCGCTCATTATATACAGGCAGTTGCACTGTTACCATTGGTTCCGTTCCCGGATCAGGGGGGAGTGAAGGCAAGGCAGGTTTATGTTTGAAATAGAGATAGATTAGCCAATAAATATGAAAACCATAAATGGCTAAATAACCTAACAGAAGAAAATAAAATATTGTAAATGCCTGAGTCATGCTGTCCCTTTATTAAGTATTTTCTTTAATGGTCCCCAACTAAGTAAAATGAAAAAAGGAATATAATATGCAATCCCAAACCAGATTATTGGAGTCCATTCTCCGGTAGCATAATACCCTATGTGAACATGGTATGATAATAAGATTGCTCCCGAAAGATATAAAAATGCAGGTGAAAGATTAATTAAAACCAGGGGGAATATCCAAACAAAATACCAGGGGAAAAATGTTGGCGTCAAAACAAGATGACCGGCATAAGCTTTAAATAGTTTGTCATTAATATTTGATTTTGATATGAGAATATAAACTATCCAGAGAATGAAAAGTATTGCAACAGTATATCTGGCATATTCAAATTGAAGTCCATATTTCAGAAGATTAAATATAGAACCATTAAATTGCCATTGATTCAGGTATTTAAAAAGTGAACCAAGCACAAGGCCATTACTTCCAAAAATATATGGCAGGTATAGCAATACAATTGTTGTAATAAATGCTAAGAGAAAAGTCCATCGTTTTTTATTTATAAAATATAAAAATATTATTGGTACAAAAAAGAGACCAAGGAATTTTATAAGGCAGGCAAGAGCCATCATAACACCGGTGGCTACAGGTCGGTCATCATTTAATGTTAAAAACGCAGCAATGAGAAATGGCATAGCTAATATATCAAGATGCGCTGACATATAAAATTCAACCAGTACCAACGGAGAGAAGAGGTATAGCAATAAATTACTCTTTCTAATACCTCTCTTTTTCAGCCAGATAAATAGTGCGAAGATTGTTAGCAACTCAAAGAGAGCACAGATCAATCTGAATACAAGTGTAGAATCCCCTCCGATTTTGTAAGCGATTAAAAATATATTCTGGGCCATTGGGGGATATATTGTGGGGACTTTGGGATGGTTTATTCTTGGATAAATATTTTCATCTTGAAGATGTTCAAGTTCTGGTGATGGTGGAGCATACACATAGGGATTGATCCCGCTGGCATTAACTTTGCCATCCCAGATATAGCGATAGACATCATCCGAATGATAGAATTTATCTCCCGACCCTACAAAAATTATTATCCTTGCTGAGATTGCAATTATGATCAATATAAAAAAAATATTTTTGTGACGCTTATCAAAATCAAGTCGTCGGGAAGTATAGTAAATTGCAAGTGATAATATAAATAGAACCTGTGTAGTAATAAGAAATTTGACTACCCGTGGTAACTCGTAATCAGGATAGAAGAGCGCAATACATCCAATTAGAAAAAATATTGATAGTGATAAAACAGAAATAATAGATTTCACTCTGTAACCGCTTCACGAAAAATTATCCATAAAAATTTAATTCCAGCTCTGATTGAACCGGAAATTGTCCCGGATATTTTTGAAATACCAATTCTCTTACGGTATGATACCGGCACTTCCATGCATTTGAATCCTCTTTTTACTGCTTTGACCTGCATCTCGGTCGTCCACCCAAAATTTCTGTCTTTCATGTTCAAAGATTTATATACATCGTATCTGATTGCACGAAATGGTCCCATGTCTGTAAAATTGGCACCCCAAATAATCTTAATCAGATTTGTGGTTAACCAATTTCCAAAAACTGCTACCGGTGGAATGGCATTATGTTTTTTGCGGGTAAGCATTCTTGAACCTATCACTATATCATAATTGTCATCAACAATTGGTTTAATTATCGACTCTGCTTCAGCTGGATAATCACTGTAATCTCCATCAATGAATAGGATAATTGAAGTATCATCGTCAATTGATTCTGCAGCTTTCAAACAAGCAGCACCATAACCTATTTCAGGTTCCATTACAACTTTGGCTCCTGCTTTTTTAGCGGCTTTTGATGTATTATCAGTTGAGCCGTTATCACAAACAATAATTTCATCTATAATAGATGGCAGGTCATGAATTACTTTTGGGAGTGATTCTTCTTCGTTTAATGCCGGAATAATAGTAGTGATTTTATGACCGGAATATGCCATTATTTATTTCCGATCGTTTAAAGACCAATCATAATCAAGATACTCGATCTTGAATATTATCTGTTTCATTATTTTCTGATCCTCTATTGAGAATTGTGAAATTACAAAATTGAGTGAAGCATTTTCTTTTTTGGATAAGTTACTGAAAACGGATGGGTCGTAATATTTATCAATAAAATCTTCACCAAACCAATCAAAAATTGATGACAGCATAGCTGTTTTATTTACAATATCAATTTTATTATAGCTTCTATTGGCAGCGAAGTTCTCTGAAACCATTGTTAATTGATCTTCCAAAGAATTCGGTAAAAAAGGTTCTTCTAACAATGGGGGACAGCCAATTGAAGCACATACTAAAGCAAAATGTATTCTTGGTTCAGAAAATTCTTTGCGCAGGATTTCATGTTCAATGTCATTGAGAGTTAACTTATTGCCACCTACTACCCACTTTTTCTTATCCCAGACACCATTGATGTCTTTAATTGATTTTACAGGGTAAGCATCTACAATTGATTTCAGAGTTATCATATTATAGGAATTAATATAAAAAGCGAGTTTTTGTGTTTGAGTCAATTTGTTAAGATCAGATTTTTCCAGAGAGATTATCAAAGAATCCAATGTTGTATGATTGATTTTTAACTCACTATAATTAACTTTGCCATCTTCTACATATTTGTTTAACAATTCAGCATAAGCAGTGTAATTATCTTCGACAGCAATATTAGTCTTTTGTGCCTGACTATCAGCCTTACCGCATCCGATAATTATAATTAGAAGAAAAAATGGTACAAATATATTTTTCATGTTAACCTTCCTGATAATCAGATATATAGATCAGTTATAAATCAATTGTTTTAAGCTGAGTTTCGTTATCCGCAGGAGAGAAGTCCCATTTATTTTCAAGTTTCAAAACACCTCGGGGACAGACATGAGCACAGATACCGCATCCAACACAGGCAGCTCTTTTGAAATCACGATTGTTCTGTGCATACATTCTTACATCAATTCCCATTTCACAATAGGCACTACAATTTCCACATGAGATACACATTTCATCTTTGACTGTGATACGGAACCGCCCGAATTTTTGAATCAATCCCATCATTGCAGCCAGGGGACAGAAGAACCGACACCAGACCCTGCTTCCTAAAATAGGATAAAGTCCTACACCAAATATTCCCGAAAGCAATGCGACAACTACGAAAGCATAGATTCCCTGTATCTTAAATACAACCGAAGAAAATGTCGGATACATAGCAACAATCTCACCACCAACTTCTCTGCCCAACCCCCAATTGATGATTACTAAAGCAGTCGTAACAAACGCAAGAAGCATGATCGAGTAGATTGATACCTGTTCAAATTTCCAGGCTTTATGTTTTTTACTAGAAAGATGTCGGAATGAATCGCCGGCAGTTTCTGCTAAACCACCACAACCGCAAACCCAGCTGCAGTACCATCTTTTACCGAAGAAAAAAGTTAACAGCGGCACCAGAACAAGAGAACCTAAGAATGTAAAAAGAATTGCGGGTAATGGATATTCAAAAATATATGAAGGATAAAAATAATCTATCTTTAATGGCCAGAAGAGTGAGAAAATAAAACCTTTCTGATTGAATAATTCCATAATCAGAGGGATGGAAAATGCAAAGACTGTCTGAAAAAAAATAACAGATAGTGTTCTGTACAATTGATACTTGCTGTTTCCATGTTTTTTTAAAAAGAATATTCCTCCAACAACAACTGCAATAGTATATAATAACCCGTATAGGGTCCAGCGACTTCCCAACCCAAGTTTGGCTGCGATTGGATCAAAGACTGAAGTGAAATACATCAGAACATAAAATGCGAATAGTATTATAGAAATTATCCAGGCCCAGAGACCTCTGCTTTGGAAATTATTCCTATATGTTTTTAACAGTCCTGATTGCATTTTTTTTTCATCAAACTTTTGGTAATTGTTCAGATATTTTAAAACTGCTCATAAACTCTTCATCAAATAAAGCTTCATGAAGATGTTTGAGGACATACTCAAGCGTACGTTTTTCATCGATCCATTTGACCAAAAGACGATGATCCCATCTTCGGCCAATCATATTAAATCCAATTACAGAATTATCAGGGAGATAGGTGATACGTTCGGTATAGTCTGTTCCCGGTTCATTCTGATACCAGTTGTTTTCTCCATCGAAGTTGAAATTTACATAACCTGCGGTTGTATATTCCAGGTTAAAGAATTTGGCCGAATTATAAAATGTGGACCGTTTGTAAATTTGTTTGTTACCCGTCATGTTTAATCCGGCAATTTTTCCCTGATCGCGGGAAGTGTACCATAATTGTTCGGGACGGCGGACACCATTAAACCAGACAACAGATGTACAATCGCCAGCAGCATAAATATCCGAAAGATTTGTCGTCAAATGATCATCGACAATTATACCACCGAAATTATCCAATTCGATACCACAGTTCTCAAGCCAATTTGTCTGTGGTTTTACACCTATCGTAAATACAACAATATCACAATCCAATGTTTCATCTTTGTTGGTAAGTAAACCAACAACGCGGCCATCCTGCCCAAGAACTTCCTTGCATTCCGTCTGAAGAAGGACTTCACATCCGTGATGTTTCATGTGATTGGTTACAACTGTCGCTTCATTAATATCCAAAGCAATGGGCCAAAAATAATCTTCCCTTATTAAAAAAGTAACCTTGATACCCAAACTTAAAAGTGCTTCAGCGACTTCAATACCAATCAAACCTCCACCAACAATACATGCTTTCTTAGCAGTTCTAGATTTATCTTGTATCTCCTGTAGATTCTGCCAGGTGACAAAATTACACACCCCATCCAATTCCTGCCCTTTCCATCCAATCATATTAGGAACAGATCCAGAAGCAATCAGGAGGCGATCATAGCTTAGGTCATTTTCGTTTTTAAATTTTAGTATTTTATTTTGGGGATTGATTTCAATGACTTCATCATGAATCCTGTTGAAATTCATTCTTTTATAATGGTCACGTTCAAACGGCTCAATATCTTCAGAACTTAACTGCCCACTGAGGACATACATTAATGCTGTACGGGAAAAAAAATGCTTGGATTCTTTGGAAATGATAGTGATTTTAGAATTCTTATCACTAATTCTAATATTATTAGCCGCATTAATCCCAGCCACCCCATTTCCGATTACTACAAAATGCATTAACACTCCAGTTATTAATCAGGAAACATATTAGATTTCAAATATTGATCGTAATATAATAATTAAACTATGTACGATAATATTTTCAACAACAAATAATCTGAAAAGTTTCAAATGCTAAGAGTAATAATGTAATTCGATCTAAAATCAAAAATTTGTGTAGATCCCTACCATAAAAGAGCTTCTGAGCCATAAAACTATTGACATGATGCTGAGATATTCACATCTTAGCCCGTTATGCCGAAGTGGTGAAATTGGTAGACGCGCTGCGTTCAGGGCGCAGTTCCCTTTATGGGAGTGGGGGTTCGAGTCCCCCCTTCGGCAGTTTAATTTTATAATCCCATAATATTACAAGAGTTGCATCGTTTATCAGAGTTTTCGGTGTAATTAATTTCAGAGAGCTATTGAAGGCAGTCCAAATTGGTGACTTTGATTTAAAGGATTTGTCAATTTTGGTTGTGGTAGGAATATTAAAATACTCTAACGAAGGTTATCATCTCGATAAGTTCGATATAGGGGCGAAATATATTCCAGTGAATAGTTTTCTAAATCCGGCCTAAGTGTTTCCGGAATCTCAATCCGGTACTTTACCAGATCAACCATCCGTTCAAAGGAAGTTACAGTTACTTCCCACCAGGGGGGTGATTCGTTGATATGAGTTCTAATAAATATCTGCTCTATACCAAAATCATGGGAATTTAATCCTGTAATCACATCATTATCTATCTCACACAGATAAGCAAAACTAGGAGCTGGCCCCTCTTCTATTAAATACTTGCGTCTTTCAGCAATGCCGCTGCTTGATAGTATACCAACTCCAAAACCATTTATAGAGAAGTCTTCCTGAGGCACCAAAAGATGCATAGGCAGGTTTCCAATAATAATGGAAACATCTTCCAGATGGAGGATTAGTTCCAGATAGTCTGAGAGACTATCTTTGGTAGAATTTATTTTATCACTATGAAGCCAATTGTAATCTGTCATGGGTGAAACTTTTTTTACCTCTACATCTTTAACCTCGCTCAAAAAACTTAAATCAAATTCACGCCGATTAGTGAACGAATATTTTCCAGGTTCAACAAAATTTGAAAGATAACATGTGGAAGTAGTCAACTCGCCAAGGTTTTCTGGTTTTTGCATAATGCCATCTTTTTCAATCATGACATATCCTTTGGCTAATTTTCTGCGAGAATCTTGTGAAGAGTATCCAGCATCGGCATCCGGACAAAGGGACAATTCACTTACATCTATATCTTCAATTACCTGCCGTAAGCGATTAAGATCCAGCAATACTGGGGTGGTGTTCCACTTCGTTGCTTTAGTTGCAAAAGATTGATCAATCCCGTTAGCTGTAGCAAGTAGTTGAGCATATAACTCTTTTGGTAAATTAAACCAGGAATGGTAAATTTCCCCACTCCTATCTGAAGCACTAAGTTCCCATAAGCCTGGTTTAAGGCAATTGTTAATAAGACCTATGCGAACCGGGCGCATAAATTCATTTGGCAGGAAATTATAATCGGCTGTCAACTGCCAGGGAGCTTCTTCTGCCAGGCTTGTCTCAAAATGTGACATTTGATCTTTTGATTTGCCTACCGGCGTACTAACGCTGTTTCGAGAAAATTCAGCTAACATAAGATTAAAAGCATCAAATTTATCCGGAGGATTAGCTGCCTGGTAGTGCAAACGTGGTACAAGATAATCAAGTGGTAGATTTACGATTTTTAATGATTGATCTGAATTAGGTGCAATGAATTTTATTTTAGCTATGTTCTGATCATCAGAAAGTATTTCGATTTCACTGACACTTTCTAACCAGTGTTCTCCTCGAAGAAATGACTGGGTTGATGGTGTGTAAAGGTTGCCATCGTCAGCAATATCTTCCAGAGTTGAAGAGACTTTAATTTTATCCCAGTTTTTTTCATTACAGCCTATTGATAAAGTCATGAGAACAACTAAGAAAATAAATCCACAGATAATATTATTTATTTGGAAGCGATATTTCATCATTTTAACAATCCATTAAGTTTGGAAATTTCAATAGTTTTATTCTTAATTGATACGTTAGAAATACTAGTGATAGTATGTTCTTTATCGGGCCATTGTACTTCTACTGAATTAACTACATCCTTCCCTAATCCAAAAAGAAGATCTTCAAATTTATTGGACAAAAAACCACCATGGCCTGATCGTTTAACACGCAGAAGTTTCCCGTTTACAATCACCTTTGCACCAATAGCATTCTGATTATAACTGTTTTGAGAATTGTCAATTAATCTTATTTTTACCCAATTATTTGTCTCATATTTATTTAAGAATAGACGGGTACTTCCGGCTTCATAATTTGTTGGAGTAGGGTAGTTATTATTATGAGCTGGCAAAACTTTCGGTCTATCATCAACCATTGTTTTCAGATTTTTTGATAAAGAGCTTCGACTATCATAACCACCTTGATTTCTAACAATAATATCTGGAAAGCCATCATTATTTAAGTCTGCGGATATTGCTGCGCGGCCATTTTCTGCTGTTTGTATCAAATCCTGGTTTGTAATTTTTTCCTGTATGTCCGGTCCATGGAGAGCCCAATTACTGCGATCATAACTGAAAACCATATCCCGTTTACCCCAGTTTTGTCGAGGGGCTTTCCTATAAATATAATTTTCATTTTCTAATTTATCATATTTCAGTTCTTCTATATTGAAAAGATGATGTTCAGCAGTCATATCCTTAAACTGCAAATCATTTTCTGACTCGGTAGTATTGATTAAAAAACGACCGGGACCAGTTCCTGATATTGGGAAAAGACCTCCACCACGACCATAAAGGCAACCAACATAATACAAATCCAGCTTGCCATCATTCTGAGCATCAAAACAGGTTGCTCCCCAGGCAAACTCATATGAGTTAATTTCATTTTGATCAAAACGTGGTAACGTCAATTCAGAGGGAGCATGTCTTCGGTAATTGTTAGGTATTGAAATATCGGGAGGTAAAATTCCAGAATGATGCACCTGGTTTGGAATTTCGGTATTAAAATCAGATCCATCAATTAATGTATGGCGAGTATCATGTTTATCATTGTAAAATTGTGCAAAAATTGTCGAGTTAAGAATCACTGGATCAAAAAGATCATGGGGGTCAGGAGTAGCAAAGGCATGATTCATAACTGCACCTCCCAGGTTGCCAGCAAACAGATCCTCTTTTAGATCTCCATTAAGATCTCCCGGTGCGAAGGTCATCCAATAGCCACTTCGGTTCGAGCGGGCATGTTCTGAATGAATAAAATTCTTTCCCTCATTATTGAGATATAAGCGAAGATAACCCATGTCGTTGGCAACCCATACGTCAGGGTAATTATCGTTATTAACGTCCTGCAATACTGCTGACCATGAAATTTGACCATGTTCTCCTTCCTGTCCATTAATTTGTAAATATTCAGGATGGTATTCCTCAAATTTCATAAACCAGAATGAGTATTCTGGCGGCAGGAACGGAATTCTTCTCAGCTTATAATAAAAAGGCATTGGAAAATCTTCATCGTACACGCCATCGACATTCATTTCATCTGCTTGTTCTACGAATTCAAATTTACCGGTTTCTGATAGTTGATTAATGTAGAGGCAGTTAGCTCCACCCGCCCAGTATTTAGATCCGCCAACCCAATAATCAATATCACATGTATTACCAGCAAAAATATCAAGATCCCCATCAAGATCTATATCTGCAACGGAGAGAGAGTAGGTGGAACGGAAACCTTCTATACCAGTTTCACGGCTTATATCTTTCCATTCAGGGATGCCATCATTATCTTTGTCGCCCAAGTTTAGATATAGCGAGTTGGCTCCTTCAGGTTCAATACCTCGATTACTTTTACGTGTATCTTTAAGGCTGTGGCGGGGCGTGTAATCAATAAAATATAATCCCTGTGCTGTTAATGGCTGTTTAGATTTTTTTGCTTCTCGACCTACTGGGTTTACAAATTGCATCAACACTCGTTGAGTTTTAGGATGTGACCAGAACATTCCCTGAGGTTCATTACCAACCAACACATCCAAAAGGCCATCATTATTAAAATCAGCAGCTACTGCCACATTTGAACTTCGACCCCAGCGATCGGTAGAGTCGATTGATGATTTACGCGGGAATAAATAGTCTTCAATTAATAATTCTTCCTCGACATAAAGATCATTTTTCACCAAATCTGATATCTGATTAAAGATCGGTTTGTCATTATTATCATTACCTTGATTTAAATATAATCCGTTGTGCTGGAATCTGGGTTTGTCTAGAAGCACCCCTTTGCTGTCGGTAGGTCTGGTCCAGTTTTGGCCATCCTGGCAAAAATAAACATCAAGTAAATTATCATTGTTAGCATCAAAAACAAGCACGCCGGCAGCTCCGTATTGGCTGAATTGATTAGACCAACACATAGCATCGGCGTCAAACGCTTCTATTTCCAGGAATGGTTGAGTAGAGTCCAGCTTAATTATTCTATTTACAGAAGAAGAAGTGTCGGCCCTTTTTAATTCTCGTAAAACTTCAATCGCAGTGTTATCGACAAAAGTTAACGTGCGTTCGTATACTCTGGTTCGGACCAAATTTATTATTATAGTGTTTGTGATGAACAGAATAATTACCAGAACTACTAATCCCAATAATAATTTCTTCATAATAAATATTACCTATAAAAAAACGTTCCGTCAAGTTGTTTATGGATAAATGAGGTGTATAAAGTCGTAATTATGTCTACAGTTGCCATCCTCATTTGTTGTAGTACAAGAAAGTTTTGTAAATGTTGGTAAGTATATCATAAAATGAAAAGTCTTTCTCTGTTAGAAATGACATTATTGAGATAATAATCAAAAATTATTCAATAGTTAGTTAACTTGACAAATAGGGGTCCATTTAGTATCGTATGTTATTGTACAGCATGTGGGTGCTGCCGTTTAATTTGATTTGCATCATTTAGATACAATATGATAAATATTGATATATGTATTATCGATTAAGGGTATAACCTTATTGTCAAAAGTATAATTATAAATTCTTATTTTAAATCAAAATCCTAAACTGGAATAATAATGAGAGTTATAACAAAAGGAATCCGTAAAGCTCTATTTGGTATCTCCTTAAATGAAGCAACATTCAAAAAACGAGGATTTATTGAAGTAGATATTAATATGCGGATACACCTTGAAACTGCAGGCAAAAAATTCGTTGCTGGATATAACACCTCGTTAGATGAAACTGATCCCGCTAAATTGGTTCCAACTCTTAATGAGCATGAAATTGAATATCAAGGTTTTGTTTTTGAAGGAGCAGCTATGGGATTAGCTCTGCTTGACTTAATAACACCCTGGAACAGGGGGAGATTAAAAGACTTTTTAAAAATAGCTGGAAATAAACATATTTATATGATTCATGTTGGCGCTGGATGGGCCTTAGCCCGTCTAAAAAAGAGAATTCCAGCACTGGAAAAATCGTTGAATCCGGTATTTAAGTGGTTAGCAATTGATGGTTATGGATTTCATCAGGGTTATTTTAATTCGATTAAATTTATAAATAATCATGAAATACAATCAGGTTTTTGTGGCTATAGTTTAAAAGCATTTGATCAGGGATTGGGCCGTTCTATATGGTTTGTAAATGGAGCAGAAATAGATAGAGTTATCAAGACTGTAAATTCTTTTGAAAAATCCAGGCAGTCTGATTTATGGAGTGGTATTGGTTTAGCCTGCACATATGCTGGTAAAATCGAGGAAGATGAATTGTTGAAATTGAAACAATCAGCCGGACCTTTTGCTCCAGACTTAGCTCAGGGATCATCATTTGCAGTAAAAGCAAGAATAGCTGCAGATTCAAAGAGTCAATATACCGAAAATGCATGTCGGATACTATGCGGATTATCGGCCCTTGAAGCTTCAGAATACACTGATAAAACTTTCGAAAACCTTCCAGATAATAATGAAATACCGAGTTATGAAATCTGGCGATCCCGTTTACGTGATATATTTTCAGTTAAATCCGGAATCCCAGGAAATTAAAATTATGATTAAATTAAGAAACTTGACAACATTCACCCCTAATGTCTTGTATTGTAGTTATGAATAATAATAATCCTTATAGTATAGCTGTTGTTGGTATGGCCTGCTGCTATCCGGAAGCATCATCTCCAGATGAATTATGGCATAATATTCTAGCTCAACGTCAGTCTTTTCGTCGCATTCCTCAGGAGAGATTACGGATTGAAGATTATGTATCCGATAATCCGTTAGCAACAGATTTAACATATATTACCAATGCTGCTGTGATCGAGGGGTATGAATTTGACCGGGAGAAATTCCGGGTGATGGGTAATACTTATAGATCAACTGATTTGTCACATTGGTTAGCATTGGATGTAGCTTCCAGAGCATTGGAGGATGCCGGTTTTCCAAATGCCAAAGGATTGAACTTAAAAACTACGGGTGTACTGGTTGGCAATACCCTTACAGGCGAATTCTCAAGAGCATCGACCCTTAGGCTTAGATGGCCATATTTAAGAAGAATTCTTAATGATAAGCTATTAAGTGAAAATTGGGATTCAAAAAATAGAGTTGAGTTTATCAATGATATGGAGAGTCGTTTTAAAGCTCCATTTGAACAAATGGGAGATGAAACATTAGCCGGAAGTTTATCTAATACTATTCCAGGTAGAATATGTAATTATTTTGATTTTGGCGGTGGTGGATATACCGTTGACGGTGCTTGCAGCTCATCATTGTTATCTATTTCAAATGCCTGTAATGCTATCAGTGCTGGTGATCTTGATTCTGCATTAGTAGGTGGTGTTGATCTCAGTCTTGATCCATTTGAATTGGTAGGCTTTGCTCGATTAGGCGCGTTAGCAAAAGATGAAATGCGGGTTTATGATTCCAAACCAACCGGATTTATTCCTGGAGAAGGATGCGGGTTCGTTGTATTGATGCGGGAAGAAGATGCTTTAGAAAAGGATCTTCGTATTTATGCTACAATTAAAGGATGGGGTATTTCTTCTGACGGTAGTGGCGGTTTAACCCGACCTGAAATACCAGGACAAAAATTAGCATTACAAAGAGCATATCAAAAAGCCGGGTATGGAATAGACACAGTTGGCTATTTCGAAGGCCATGGAACAGGAACTCCGATTGGTGACACAGTTGAACTAACAGCTATTTCAGAGAGTATCCGTGAATCTTCTTCAGATAGTAATTCAGCCGTTATCGGATCGGTAAAAGCCAATATAGGACATGCCAAAGCTGCAGCCGGATTAGCCGGTTTGATCAAAGCTATTAAAGTTGTTAATGAACATATTGTACCTCCAAACACTGGTTATAAAACTCCTCTCTCATTGCTGACTGAAAAAAAATCTGTTTTAAAGTTAAGACGAGAAGGAAGACTATGGGATTCAAAAAATAATATTAGAGTTGGTGTGAGTTCTATGGGCTTCGGGGGGATCAATGTTCATGTTACTTTGGAAAACTCAAAACCATCTAAAAGAAAAAATTTTAGTCCAGTTGAGAAATCTCTTCTTACTACTCGACAGGATTCAGAATTGCTACTCATTAGTGCAGATGATAGAAAAGAACTACTTAATAAAATTAATCAAATTGCAGCTATAGCACCATCTATTTCCAAAGGAGAGTTATCCGATTTAGCAGTGCAATTGTCCGATGAATTAGAAATTAAGTTATTTAAAGCAGCCATTGTGTGTTCTGCACCTGATGAATTAGTCAAAAAATTAAAGCTTCTGTCAGCATGGGTTGAAAATGATTATAAGGAAAAAGTAGATCCTGAATCAGGTGTTTTCCTTGGATATGGGAACAGGCAGCCAAGAATAACATATCTATTTTCCGGACAAGCCGCTCCAGCTAATCTTGATGGTGGTATTATGAAGCAGCGTTTTGGTTTTATTAAGGACCTCTACTTTAAAGCTAATCTCCCAGAGAATAGTGACGGGGTTGACACATCAGTTGCTCAACCTGCAATTACGACCGCATCTACTGCTGTCTTGCAGCTTCTAACAAAATCAGGAATTGAAGCCTCAAATGCAATTGGTCACAGTTTGGGTGAATTGACAGCCTATCATTGGGCTGGTGTATACGATTTTGATACCTTGTTAAATATTGCAACTATTCGTGGAAACGCCATGAAACTGCATTGCAACGAAAAGGGAGGAATGGCCTCGATAAATACTGAGCTGTCAGTAGTAGAAAAATTGATAGAGAACAATGACGTGGTTATTGCGGGGATTAATTCTCCAGATCAAACGGTAGTCTCTGGTAAAGAAATAGGCATTGAGGCAATTATAAAAAAAGCCACTGATAAAAATATTCATGCTACACGTTTGCCTGTTTCACACGCATTTCATTCTCCATTGATGGCTGAAGCTGAACATGCTTTACATAAGTACTTAACTAATGTGGATTTCAGAAAACCAAAGAATAATGTCATTTCTACAATAACCGGCCAGAAATTGGATAAAGATTTAGATCTTCGAAAACTATTATGCAAACAATTAATGTCTCCGGTTAAATTTATGTCTGCTCTAAGGAAAGCTTCAGCTGAGACGGATCTGTTTATTGAACTTGGCCCCGGGAGTGTGTTAACAGGGATTTCACAAAAACAAGTGAACATTCCTATAATTGAAACTGATGCCGGTGGAAAATCAATTAAAAGTATATTAAAATCAATTGCCGCTTCTTTTGTGATGGGAACTAAAATAAACACAAATATTATTTTTGGAGATCGTATAACCAGGCCTTTTGACTTATTTAATAAATTCAAGTTCTTCACTAACCCCTGTGAATCAGTTCCGGTTCTTGATCAATCTGATTATTCACAGGACTTCATGCATCAAACTCAGGATAGAAATTCTGAAGAGATACAAGACATCGATGGTTCCTTAAATAATGAAAATACAGATGATATTTTACTACTGTTACGAAAATTGATTGCTGCCAAAACAGAACTTCCTCTTGATGCAATAACTGCTGAAAGTCGTTTATTGGATGATCTTCATTTGAATTCAATAACTGTTAGTCAGATTGTTGTAGAAACTACAAAAATTCTCAAGTTACCGCCTCTTGTCTCTCCATCGGAGTTTGCTTCTGCTAGTATTGCTGAAGTTGCTGAAGCATTAGAAAATATTAAAAAGACAAATGGTGATAATCCATCAGTTGATGATAACATAGTATCTGGTGTTGATAGCTGGGTTAGATCTTTGAAAGTTGAATTAGTTGAAAAAGAATTGCCGCCATTTAAGCCCAGACCGGAATCCGGAGAGTGGCACCTCTATGCTCCACAAAATCATCCTTTTGCATTAAATCTCAAAGAGGTTCTTGATTCCTGGGGTGGACAAGGAGTGATTATTTGTTTGCCTGAATCAATGAGTGAAAATGATATTGAATTAATTTTAAAGGGATTAAAAAAATCTGTAAAAATTGAAGATGATTCCTATATGGTATTTGTTCAGCATGATAATAGTTCAGCTTCATTGGCAAGAACTGCTCATTTGGAAAGTAAAAATATAACAACTTGTGTAGTCAATGTACCTTATGAAAAAGAATCATTTGAATTGGTTAGTAGTGAGGTAAAAGCAGCACACAGTTATTCTGAAGTTCATTATAATGAAAATGGAAACAGATTTGAGCCAATTTATAAAGTTATTCCAACAAAACAGGAATCTAAAAATAAGATATTATTAAATAGTGATGACATCCTTCTGGTAACTGGCGGTGGGAAAGGTATTGCTTCTGAATGTGCTTTTAACCTGGCAAAAGAATGCAATGTTCGTTTGGTGTTATTTGGACGTTCAACTATTGAAGAAGATAATGAACTGGCTGAGAACCTAAAAAGATTTGATTCAGATAAAATCGACTATCATTATATTCCTGTCGATGTTACAAATACCTCTGATGTTAACAAAGCAATAAATACAGTTGAAAAGGAAATTGGTGCAATTACTGCTTTTATTCATGGAGCTGGTTTCAACTCACCTAAATTGATCAAAGAACTAAAAATTGAAGATTTTAGAAATACATTGGCACCCAAGATAAAAGGTGTAAATAATGTATTAGATGCTTTAAATAAAAACAGATTGAAATTATTTGTTACCTTTGGATCTATAATTGCACGAGGTGGTTTACAGGGTGAAGGTGATTATGCTTTAGCCAATGAATGGTTAACACTCTTAACAGAAAGATTCCAAATTAAATATCCTAAATGCCAATGCCATGCCATAGAGTGGTCAGTATGGTCCGGTGTAGGTATGGGGGAACGTTTAGGAAGAATAGAAGCATTAAAATCAGCGGGGATATCCCCAATAACTGTAGAGTCCGGAATTAAAATATTAAGGAACTTATTGTCACAGAATAAAACGGAAACATCAACTGTCGTGACGGGCCGTTTTGGGAATCCTGATACAATAAACATGGATAAGCCAGAGTTACCACTGTTTAGATTTTTGGAAAATGTAAAAATCTATTATCCAGGTATTGAGTTGATAACAGAATGTGAATTGTCAAAAGATACTGATCCTTATGTAATGGACCATGTGTTCAGGGGAGAAATATTATTCCCTGCTGTTATGGGGTTGGAAGCTATGGCGCAAGTTGCTGGTACATTGAATCAGGCCGTCAATAAACCAATATTTGAAAACATAGAATTTAACCGTCCGATAGTTATTCCAGAAACAGGTAAAATAAAAATTAGGATTGCTGCTCTGCAAAATAATAATGGTGAAATCGAAATCGTTATACGCAGCAGTGAAACAAAATTTGCTGTTGATCATTTTAAAGCTGTTTGTAAATGCGGGAAACATGAATTTAAACATAGCAATATTATTGATAGTATAAGTCCGTCATGTCCTGAAGTCCCTCTTGATCCTGAAAAGGATTTATACAACTCGCTACTTTTTCATAGGGGAAGGTTCAAAAGAATAAACAAGTACAGGTACTTAAAAGCAACTGAATGTTTGGCAGAGCTTATTCCCAATGGATCAGAAGATTGGTACAGTCAATACTTGCCACAAACTCTGGTACTTGGTGATCCTGCTATAAGGGATGCTGCTCTTCATGCGGTACAAGTGTGTGTTCCCGATTCTTCATTGTTGCCTGTAGGTGTGGACAGGCTTGAGATTGGCGATAGCTCTCCTAAGGAAAAGTATGTTGTCAGGGCAATTGAGAAAAAACACATTGAAAATATTTATACATATGATATCGAACTGACAGATTTGGATGGGGAGGTTTGTGAGAGATGGATAGGTTTAAGATTTCAGGCTATTCAGGGGACAGTCAATAATGGAAATTGGGTTGCACCCCTATTGGCACCGTACATTGAGCGTAAAATTAATGAATCTCATGCAGATAAAAGTTATACTTTAGCAATAGATAATATTAAAGAATTACCCCGTCAAAGCAGAAGCAAAAGAGCAATTATTAGAGCTCTTGGATTTGAAGCAGAAATCCAAAAACGACCTGATGGGAAACCTACAACCAAGGGATACAATGTTTCTTCATCGCATACCGGTTTTCTTACCATGGGGTTAGCGTCGGATAAAACTTTAGGGTGCGACATGGAAATAGTTATCAAACGCAACAGGGATGAATGGCAGGGATTACTGAGTAAAGAAAGATTTGAGCTTGGCTGTAATTTAAGTAAAGAGGTTGGAGAAGATGAAAATATATCTGCTACCCGAATATGGACAGTTATTGAATGTATGAAAAAGGCAGGTATTGAACCTGATTCTCCTGTTACTCAAAATAGTGTTTCCGACAATGGCTGGGTTAAGTTTTCAACAGGTAAATATTATATCAATAGTTTTGTCGCAGATGTTATTGGTGAAAAAAATAAAATAGCAATGGCGGTCTTAACTGAAAATGGAATTTCATAAAATATTATGACCTCCAAAACATATGAATTTAAACATACTGTTGGTTTTGAAGAGACGAATCTGGTAGGCAATGTATACTATGTCAATCATCTGAAGTGGCAGGGGAGATGCCGCGAGATGTTTCTAAAAGATTATGCTCCTGATATTATTGAACTCCTAAAGGATGATCTTCTGTTGGTTACAGTTCGTTGTTCATGTGATTATTATAATGAGCTTTTAGCATTTGATGAAATAATTGTACAAATGAGATTAGGCAGTCGTAATCAAAATAGAATGGTATTGGTTTTCGATTATTTTAGAGTAAATGATGGCCAAAGTGAAGCTGTTGCCAGAGGAGAACAGGAAATTGCCTGTATGAAATCAGAAAATGGTAAAATTGTCCCAACTCAAATTCCTGCTTCACTTGATGCTGCTTTAAATTTATTTGCATAGTAATGCTTTCTGATATGTTCTTCTAATTAATTAAGAAGGTATAACAATTGAAGCGTCTTTATATTCAAATCCTCAATTTTCATAAGACTGTCATTCTGGTTACTATTCTATTGACTTCATTTTTTGCATATGGCTTGACCAGGCTTGAACTCAGAACTGATGGGGCTGCAATTTATCCGATGGATAATGAAATTGTCGAACAGACAGAATATGATCGAGATTTATTTTTAGACCCTCAACAAATCATTCTTCTATTATCATCCAAATCAGACAGCCTGCCTCTGGCGTCTCCTCTGGGGTTTACGTTTATCAAAAGTGTTCATAATGCTATGAAGATTCTGCCCGGAGTTTATTCTGATGGTGTGTCTTCGCTGGCATCCATTCCTAACATTCGCTCCAATTCCGAAGAAATGGTAATATCGACTTATCTTGAAGAGATTCCAACTGATAGCATATCATTTAAAAAACTATTATCTATGGTCAAAGAAGCTCCACTAACGGAGGGCTTGTTTTTATCATCCAATGGTTTATTTGCATCAGTTTATATCCCTCTTGTTGATGGTGTTGTTCGCAATGAAGTGATTAGCACTATTGAGAGTTGGCTGGAAAATCAGAATGATTCCATTTATGATATGCGTATAACCGGTCCGGTAGTTGCTGAGACTACTTTAGGTGATATTGTTTTTCGTGACCTGACAGTCCTTATACCGGTTATGGTTGCTATTGTAGCTTTGATGTTGCTGGCTACGTTGAGAACATTGGGTGGGCTGCTTATTCCATTAATTGAAGCTTTGGCTGTGTTAATTTGGACGTTAGGGCTGATGGGTTGGTTAGGGGTACCTGTTACTTTAGTAACAACAATTCTCCCTGTGATCCTTATGACGATGGCTATCACTGATGAAATCCATGTATTACAGAGATTTCAAAAATATCTCTACAATAAAAATGTTTCTAAACAATCCGCGGTTGATGAAAAATATCAAAAAGAATCAGCAATAGTAGAATCTCTTAAGGACGTTGGCAGACCTATTGTCGCGACATCAATAACAACGGCTATTGGTTTTCTTTCGTTTTTAACTGCCTCTATGGTTCCGATGAGGCATTTTGGTGTTTTTACAGCATTTGGAATAGTGATCGCAATGGTGTTAAGTTTTACATTTATTCCCTGTCTGATGGTTAATTTGCCAAAGAGTTGGTTTAATGACAAAAGAAACAAAAAGCAAATAGACAAAGAGTCGAAACTAAATTGGCTTGAAAAATTTTCAACTGAGAATAATAGTAAAGCCCTGCTAATAGGAATAATAATTATAGTTATTATCACTCCTGGGATTTACTGGCTTGATGTCCAGGATTCCTGGATTGAAAATTTTGATAAAAGTTCAGCCTTGGTTTCAGCAGAAAAAGATTTTAATGAAAATTTCTGGGGAAGTTATCGCCTTGATGTTATTTTTGAAAGAGACGAAGGATTTTTCTATACTAAGAATGGTATTTCTTTAATCGAGGAATTCACCAAAAATGTCAAAGAAGGACCATTTGTAGGTGGCGTGACCTCTTACCAAGATATTTATCGAGAAGTTGCTCTTGGGTTAGGAGAGACAGAGCATTTATCCGATCTTTCTGACGAGAAAATACAGGATATATCAACAGTTGCTGATATGGCCAGTGATCCCAGACAACTACTGCAGTTGATAGGATCCAATGGCATCTCAGCAAAAGCAACAATATTTGTCAATAGACCCAACTATCAAAAATCAGAACGACTTACTGAATTCGTTGAAAATGTCTGTAATGATCTTAATTCAAAATACAATTCTTTATCTCATATTAGCGGTGATATACCGGTGGCATTGGAGGTGGTTCAGTCTATTGTGATAAATCAGATGCGTTCGATTAGCTGGACAATATTAGGGATTGGCATCCTTTTACTGCTAACATTTCCGAGAGGTTTGGCCGCGTTAATTGTAATGGTGCCTGTAGCATCAACAGCTATTTTAGTTCTGGCTGCAATGGGTTATGCAGGGATTCCGCTGGGGATTGCTACAAGTATGTTTGCCAGTCTGACAATTGGTGTCGGAATTGATTTTGCACTGCACTTCTATCATAATTATAAACATGAGAGAGAAGATGGGAATGATCATAATCAGGCGATTAGTAAAACATTTGAGAATACCGGTCAGGCTATTCGCTGGAATGCTTTAATTTTGTTACTGGGTTTCTTAGTGCTAACTTTTTCCGTCCTGAAACCTGATCGCGACTTAGGAATTCTTTTAGCTGCTGCAATTGTAACCTGTTATATTATGACTCTATTAACTCTTCCAAGATTACTCAAATTTCTCTCCATGAGTGTTTTGCTGATAATTGTCAGTTCAAATACTATTGTAATCGGGAGCGAAATAAAATCAGACAATCAATCTGCTCGAACATATGTTCACAAAATCGAAAAGAACTTCCGTCAAAATGCACGACTAACAAAAATTGAATTTGAGACATCATATACTAAAAGAGTAAGGTCATCATTAAGCAGAACAATGTGGGGAGTAATCAATGGAGAACCTGAAAATACTAAAATGCTGTATGTTGTTACAGCTCCTCAAAGGATGGAAGGGACAGCTCTACTTTTTGCAGACAATGCAAATATTGATATGCCTGATTCAACCTGGCTGTATCTTTCAGCAATCAAAAGAGTACGTCTTCTTGATATTCGTTCTGCCCGAGCGATGGTTCCAGGGACAGCCCTTACTTATGAAGATTCCAGAGGTTTTATACCAGTAGATAAATATACTTTTAAGTTTGTAAGAGAAGATATGAAAATTGATTCTAATTTTGTAATGATCAAAGCTGTACCACGAACTGATTCGATTGCCGCAGGGGTTGGTTATAGTTCCATGTTAATCCAAATTGATACTATTAGGAATATTATTACTCGAATTGACTTTAATGATCCCGAGGGAAATGGATTTAAATTTTATTTGCTGAACGATGCTATAAAGATAAATGATTTTTGGTATCCTTCCGGGGCGAGTGTACACAATACTCAAAGTGGTATATTTTCTGAAGCAAAATATGAGTATTGGCTAATAGAGACTATGCTGGATAAAGATTTCTTTAGCCCGGATGTACACAACAATCAATTTTATGACAGGCTTAAGAATATTGCTCTTGAAAATGAACTTATACTGTCACCTCAAGATTCTGTCAAATGATGTAAACTTATTGAATTATAAAAACTATTGATAATTTTTTATCGCCAACAAATTGAATGTGTGATTGTAATTAATATAGATAGTAAGTAATAATATAATAATTGTAATAATAGGCTATGTCGGAACATAAAGGTCAAATATGTTAAGATGTAATGTGATATAGGGATGCATACTTCAAATCAAGTTTGTTTCAATTAAATACTTGACAAAGTTGATCGGAATAGTCATTATTACGATAAGAATTAATACAATAAAACTAACGTGGTTGATCTGAGATATTCTCACAACCATTATACCACAAGTCTGTGACGGCAAAGATGTTTGGAAACCGTATACGCGAAATTTTCATCTATGCAGGTAGCTCAGCTATTCTGTTGGCGTTTGCCCATATTCATCACAGTTTATGGTTTTTATCTTTATTCGCATTGGTCCCATTTCTCAGGCATCTGTGCCGGGTAACACCAAAAGAGTCGATAGGGATGGGGGTTATTCTTGCTACTACCTATTTTGTTACTACAAATTTAAATGGCTTATATAGTGCACCACTGATGTTTATGTTCAAGCTATCATTATTAAATATAGCTTTTGCCTTTTTTAGTTATAGTATCAATCGAGTTAAAAATTCATTGGGATTAGATCCAATTTTAATAACAATCCTATGGTTCCCCTTTGGGTTTTTCCTGCATCAGTATGTTGGCATCAATGATAGTGTTCTATTAGCCCAGGCTGGTTCCAGCATAACGACTGGATTCAGTTCGCTTTTGGGTGTTCTTCTTTGTTCTGCAATAATGATTTTGGGCAACAGCTTGATGTTGTTATTTGCCCGATTTGCAAAACAGATAATCTTTAGAAAAGCAAATTATAAAACCAAGCCAAAAAAATATTTTATATATATTTCCGAACCATCCGTAAAACGAAACTTTTGGAAATACACCCATAACCTTCGAGCCCCCCCAATTATAATCCAACACTGATAGTAACCATTATTGTAGCGAAATTCTGTTACCGATAAATGGTTAAATTATTTAATGATGTAAATAGGATTTACATCAGAACTTCTGAATTTATTTCAGTAAGGATTATAACTAATGTTAAGAAAAAATATAATAATCTTATTCTCTGTAATGATGTTGGGATTATGTGCATCATCTCTGATGGCGTTTCCATCAGCGGGGTATGATGTTATCTCAACCACAGCAGAAATAGATTTATACGATCCGGCTGATTCGAGTCTATTTGTAGAGACTATTACCTGCGAGGGTTTTGCCGTTGTTTGGCGTGATGAACCATATGATCCGGGTGATGGCCGTATTGCAATAGACACCAGAATGGATACTCTGCTTTTAAAAGGATTTAGTCCTTTCTTTGGTGATTCAGTATTTATCACTTTGGAAAGAAGTGTCGTTTCGACTGGTATGATTCAGCAAATTAGCGCTGGAGTCGATTTCCCGGCTGAAAGTTATTTTGATGTACATTATCAAATCACTTTTGGTACTGAGCCAAGTCCTCCGTTTATTGGCGGACCCGGAAATCCTCAGCCAAAATCAAGTATTCGCAGTAATTTGAATGCTGATTTTAGAAAAAAACAAACAGAGACATTGTCTTTGGGCGAAATGAATGTCCAGTATCAATCAGTTGAAGATGCTGTGAATGTTCAATTTCCAGTTTCAAGGGCCGCCTGTACAATGAGTAAAGGTACTGGAGCTGCTGCCTCATACTGGGATAGTTACGAAGCCGGTACTGGCACCTATACATATTTTGATCCTCTAATTGAATGTGGTGCTGCGGCATATCCATACGAGTTACAGTCAATCAGTTTTCCATTATATGATGATGGATCAGGTATTGTCTGGCCAGCTCAGATTGATATTGTTGTATATGATATGCTCGATGTTGGCGATCCCTGTACAGGACCAGGTGCAGAATTATGTCGATTTGCAGTGACTGCAGATCAACCAACATTTGGGTATCCCAATGTAGGAACAGTTTCATTTCCATCTCCATGCTGTATAAATGGTCCGGTATTTATTGGTTTTGAATACACAGCAGGAATAGTTAATGAAACACCAAGTATTTTATTTGATGATAACTCACAGGTGGATCCTTGCGAAAATTGGATGCTCAGTAATGTTGGGTCCTTTGTTGATTGGGCAACATTCTGGACTCCACCACCTCCGGGATATCCTATGTTCTCGGTGGATGGCGAAACTCAATCACAGAATTGTGATCCGGTTTTGGTTCCGGGATTTGATCCGCATATGACTGATACTATCTGGCAGCTTCCACCACTTGGTAGAGAATATAAAGATCCTCGAAAAGTTCCGATTATTGATCCGGCTTCCGGTGATACAGTAGGTTGGACTTTCCACAAGCATGTGGTTAATCCACCTCCGCCGGATGTAGATACAGTTCCAACAATCGGATGGATGGGAATCTGGGTTGGACCAAATCCTCCGGCTCCTACACAACCCGAAGATGAAATCATACAGCTTAATGGTGATGTAATCCTTTCCTGGGGAACCTTTGAACCATTACCTGAAGGTGGCCGTACTGTTCAAACAGAAATACTTTCTATGGATTTATCTGGTGAAAGTGTCTTGTTTGGACCAACAATTTTACAACTTCCATTCCCGGCTCCAGGTGCTGCACAATCTCAGGGTGGTGAAACCTGGCCGATGGACAGTTTCTTTGATGTCTATTATCAGGTAGATTTCCCGGCTCTGGGACAGACTATCGAACCACTTCAACCACCGGTAATGCAAGCTGTAATAGAAGCTATTCCTCCACAGGATGTGCAGTTTATAGATGAGAATCCACATCCGATACATGATGTACAGAATCCAGGTGTGATTATTGGCTGGGTACGTCCTATTCACTGGGTACTGCCACCTGATCCGACAGGTGCTTGTTGTGATACTGCAACCGGTGGATGTCGTATAACTACTATGGCTGATTGTAATGGTGCGAATGAATTATACCAGGGTGATGGAACGGTTTGTAATCCGAATCCATGTCCGATACCAGAACCAGATCAGGACTGTTTTGAATCAACAGCTCAGGGTACAATTACCCTTGATCCATCTGATGATCAGTGCTTGAACGGAATTGATCTTGCTCTTACTTCCTTATTCTCTCAGGCTACAACGATTGAACTTACACCTGCTCCATATTCTGCCGGTCAAACAATTCAGACCGAAATGGTATCTATGGAACTTTCAACAGTTGATCCTACCTTTGGTCTGGTAATTATTAGAGAACGGGCTGATAAGCAATCTCTTGGTGAGATTCTTGTAAATTCAGTCGATGGTTCTGGTGAGTTAACCAGTGGTGACAGCTTCTTTGATGTCTTCTTTGAAGTTGAACTGGTTGATATGGGAATGCTTCTGAATACCGGTAATACTCCACTTCATATTGAAGCTTCAATTACAGAGTTACCTCCAATTCAGAGACCATACTTCCCATTACCTTCTGCGCCACCATTAATGCTGCTTGATGCAGTTAGCGGTGCACATGAAGGGTGGCTATGCCATGCCGAGCATCTGCCAACTATTCCTATCCCATGTGATGAGTTACGTGGCGCATGTTGTGATTATCGCGACGGAAGTTGCCGTATTACAACTGCTGCTGACTGTAACGGTCCAAGTGAAGTTTATAGTGGCGACGGTACCAGTTGTGTTCCAAACGAATGCGACAGTTGCACTGAATGGACTGCTGGAGTTGATACTATTGCATTCTCAGTCTTTGAGATTGATGTATATGATACTGACTCAGTAACAGTTCTTGAGACCATTATTGCTGCCGGTACTCAAATGATAGTACAGCGTAGTGCTCCATACGAGACTTCTTCTCATATCTGGAGAATGGATACTGATATAATTCAGTTTGGTGGTTCAGGATTTAGCCCGAGCTTAGGTCCTTTGACTATAAGCCTGGCTCCATCACCACCATCAACCGGCTTTATACAGCATTGTGATTCATGTTCAGATAATTTGGCAGAGAGTGAGTTTACAATTCACTTCTTAATCATAACCGCTGCTGGAGATACAATATTCTCAGTACCGGCTGAGATGAAACTGCCTTGTGATGTTGGATGGAATCCACAATCTGGTGGACCGGGAACATTCACACCTCCGAATGGTCATGATTATGATGATCCGAGAATTGTCCCGATTTATGATGCTTCGGGTCAGCTCATAGGATACATTAAGAAGACACATAAAGTGACTCCTCCTGGTGAAGTTGGTGCATGCTGCTTCCTGGGTAATTGCGTAATTCTTCCTGCAGCAGAATGTGAAAGCCTTGGCGGTCAGTACCAGGGTGATGGTACAGTATGTGATCCTAATCCATGTGATCAGACTTGTTGTCTGCAGCGTGGTGATGCGTTACATGATAATCAACTCATTCTTGTAAACGATCTTGTCTTCCTTGTTAACTATGTATTTAAGGGTGGTCCTTCACCATTCTGTCTTGAAGAAGGCGATGCATTAGCAGATAACGGGCTCATTCTTGTTAATGATCTTGTTTTCCTTGTTAATTATGTCTTTAAAGGCGGTCCACCACCACCTCCATGTTGATAAACAAATGCTTTAATTAGCATTCAACATATAAAAGCCACCCTTATTTAAGGGTGGCTTTTTTAGTATAGTTGGATGTTCAGATGTTAATTATTAATGAATTAAATCTTAATGTTTAAACAATAAGTTTTTCTATAATATTAATGATTATTTAAGTACTACAACTGATTGATTGTTGCATTAACAGTTATAATATGAAAATAATAAATTACTGAAAAAAGAAGACAGGGAAAGATAGCAAAGCATCTAAAATCTGACATACACTTTTTCTAACGATTATCTAAAGGGCTACTTCAATTAACTTGATCGAACTTGAACCAATTTAATATTTGAAAATCGACAAATTATAGGTAATCCTATTATTGAAAATATTTATTTACAAACTGTTAAGAAGAACTTTAGGAATCATTTCAAGAGAGGAGACTTCATTTATTCCCCCAGCTTTTATTGCTTCTTTAGGCATACCAAAAACAACACAAGAGGCTTCATCCTGAGCGATAGTGTGGGCACCATTATTTTTCATCTCAAGAATGCCATTAGCACCATCGTTGCCCATGCCGGTCAGAATAATACCTACAGCATTTGCTCCCGCATACTTGGCTACCGACTTGAAGAGAACATCAACTGAAGGGCGATGACGATTAACAAGTGGTCCATTTTTAACTCTTACAAAATATTTAGCTCCTGATCGATTCAGTATCATATGCTGATTTCCCGGAGCAATGAGTACCTCGCCTGGGATAATAGAATCACCATCTTTAGCTTCTGATACATTAACATCACAAATCCCATTAAGTCTCTCTGCGAAAGCTTTTGTGAAACTTTCGGGCATATGTTGAACAATTGCAATTCCAGGTGAATTGCGCGGTAAGGAAACAAGCAATTGTTGAAGTGCGATCGTTCCTCCGGTAGAGGCTCCTATAGCAACTATTTTATTAGTAGTCTTTGTAAGGGCTAGGCGATTGGTGCCAGCATGGACCTGCTTTGCAGAAATATTTTTTTGGCTAAGTCTAACATATGATGCAGCTTTAATTTTTTCAATAAGGTGGATCGACATATCTCCTACAGAGTATGAAGTACCGGGTTTACACATAACATCAACTGCTCCAGCATCAAGAGCCTCCATAGCTAATTCACCACCCTTAGGGGTAAGTGATGAAACAACTACTGCAGGTATAGGGTAGTGCTTCATTAAACGCCGCAAAAAAGTTATACCATCCATTCGCGGCATCTCAACATCAAGAGTTATAACATCCGGCTTGAGTTTGACAATCATGTCTCTTGCAACAAAAGGATCCGGTGCTGCTCCAACTACTTCAAGCTCAGGATCTCTTGATAATTCTGAAGTAAATATTTTCCGTACAACTGCGGAGTCATCAACTATAAGTACTCTGACACTCATTTTCTAACCTCAGCTCTGAGAGAACTAATATGATAATATTTTCATCAGCAATGCTGCAAACATAATCTTGATTCTCAATTAATTCAAAAATATCATTCTGATACAATTTCCGTGCAATCAATTCTGTCAAATTGAAAACTGCTTCATCGCCATGAAGCTGTGTAAGAAGTTGACCTGCAATTATGTTTAGCATTTCCTTGATGGCATCAAGTTTGTTTTCCATATCTTCATTTTCGGTAACTTCTTCGCCAAGCATGTTGTCTGACAACTCGGTGCATAAATCTAAAGGAACAATTAATGTCAGGATTCCTTCTCTGTGTCCCTTGTACACCAGTTCAGCTGCAATCATATCCTGCTTATCCAGATCTATTCCATCAGAGAGATCTGCAGGTTCAGGAAATATAAAAGCTGTCGAACTAAAGACATCACTTATAATTTCATTTATAGTATCTTTATATTTATGTCCCATTACATGCTACTCCGGTTATTTCTGAAATAATTTCACCAATTGATTCGGGAATAAAAGGTTTACGAACATAGTTTTTGATACCTTTTTTCTTAAGTGTTTCTATCCGTGTAATATTTCCTTCGGTAGAAATTACAATTACCGGTATCTTCGATAGTAAATCGTCTTCAAACATCTTATCAATCAATTCAAAGCCTGACATTACCGGCATATTTAAATCAGATAAGACAAGATCGATCCAATTATCATTCAAGTATTCCAGTGCTTCTTTGCCATTTGATGCCTGATAAATGTTCCCAATGTCTATTCCGCTAAGCTTAAGAGTTTTTGCCAGAATTGCACGAATTGTTTTCGAATCATCAACTATCAAAATATTAATCGCCATAATATAATTACCTCCCAGCTCCTACAATTTCGTGCTCCGGAGCAAACATTGTTTCCTTTTTCTCCAATTCATCTATTAATTTAGCAATGGCAACTTCCAGATGTGTGTTTGTCAGATTCAATCTTTTTAGTGATTCCTCTTGGGGTCGATATTGCAAACCATCCATACCAATCCCAAGCCCCTGCATGATACATAAAGCATCAGCTATATGTACTATATCGGTTGAAAGACTGGTTTCCTTTGCTTTTCCAGGGTTGTGGTGCCACCTGATAGTCTTGGTTATTTCCGATGGAAAAGACCAATGTTCTGCAATCATAGCACCAACTTCAGCGTGGTCGACACAGAGTATTTTTTGTTCAGCTTCTTCAAAGGGAATTCCCTGTTCTTCAACTTCATTCTGTATTTCATCAAAGTATTGAGATACATATTGACCTAACGCAATTTTACCAATATCATGGACAATTGCTGCAGTAAATATCGTTTCAGATTCTACTAAATTTATGAGTTTGCAGAGTATATCAGACATAGTTGCTACTGCGACAGAATGTCTCCAGAGATCATTGGCTGTTTGCTTATAACCCAAAGCATGGTGATTTATTGAGGAATAAACCATAGAAGAAGTAGCAATTTGTATTATGTTTACTCTTCCTAATTTGAACACTGCTTCAGTCAATGAGGATATTGGTTTTGAGAAGCCAAAGTATGCTGAATTAACTACTTTTAAGACATTGGCTGTAATAGCAGGATCGTGCATAATTACCTGAGAAACATCCTGATTATCATTCTTATTATTATCGACAACTTGCAGCAACCTCAAAATTGTATTATTTATAGTTGGAAAGACTGTGATTTTGTCTATGATTTGCTCTCTAATTTTCACAACTCAATCTCACTTTTCCCTGCTGATTTTACAGTTATGATTCCAGTTTCCATATGAAGGCGCATTGTCCTTGATATGGTTCCTCCAATATCGTGTGCCTTCATCAAAACATTGTTTTTCCAAAGAATCTTTCTTAAAACTAGAAAGTTTTTTTCTCCAATATTAAAAAAATTATTATTATCCATCAATTTTGATCCCCCAGCTACTTTTATAATTAGATTTTCTTTTGTGGCTCCTGCTGCAAAAATCTTTTTCAGAAGTAATGTTACTCCGGTATCAGCAAACATGGCCGGCTTTGTTATTGCCTTATCCGGACATGTCTTTGAAAGAGGTAACATATAATGAAGCAAACCACCAACATGAGCCACAGGATCATACACAGCCACACCTATACATGAACCCAGTGCATAAGTAATGAGAATGTCATTACAATTTTCTGAAATACATAAATCTGCGATGTTAACTGTTCTATTTGCCATTTCACTGCTGCTTTTCATATATGGATGGACTTACCCTGTTGAAGCTTGAAAATGATTTAGACAAGCTCTCCGAATGTCCCAGAAACAGGTAGCCATTTGGTTTGAGAAATCTCTTAAATTCTCTTACAATTTGATCTCTAAATTCTTTGTCGAAATAAATCATTACATTACGACAAAATATTATATCCAAAGGTCCTTTAAGAGGGTAGGGGAATGAATTCAGATTAAATTGTCTGAATACAACCATATTGCGAATTTGATCCTTAACAACATAGATAGTCTTCCCGTTTTCTCTTTTTTTTGTAAAGTACTTTAATTTGAGATGCTTTGGAACAGGGGAGATAGAGCTTTCTGAATATTCACCACGCTGCCCGCTTTTGAGGACTGAAGCTGAAAGATCAGTAGCCAGAATTTTAACATCAATCGGCTTTGAACCAATTGTTTCCATAATTTCGATTGCCATGGTGAAAGGCTCTTCGCCGCTGGAGCATGCACTTGACCATAATCTCAGACGGGTAGCTCCTTCATGTACCCATTGTTTAATGATTGTATTCATCCAGTCAAAGTGACTGGACTCTCTATAGAAACTTGTCACATTAGTAGAGATTGCATCTAAGAGTTGGCTTAACTCAAAATCATTGGCATCTTTTATAACGTACTTCAAATAATCATCATATGAGCTTATCTCGATTTGACGCATTCTTTTGGCAATTCTGGTTTTGACCAAAGCTTTCTTGTTGTCACCCAGTGCTATTCCGCATCGATCATAGATGATTTTCACAAAACGATTAAATGTTCCAGAACTCATCTCAGCGGATGGGTTTATTGTTGTCATTAAGTTTGGCATAATCCTTATCTAATTTGATGGGGTCATAAATTTTTCCAGTTTTGCTTTAATTTCTTTTGGTCCGAATGGTTTGGCCAGATAATCACTAGCTCCTGATTTTAATGCTTCAAGAACTTTATCCTGTTCAGCTTCAGTTGTAACCATAACAATTGGAACGGGATTGCTGTCTGCCCGAATTTTCTTCAAGGCGTCAATGCCTGACATCACCGGCATGTTCCAGTCCATAAGCACTAAGTCGATGCTTTTGTCTTTTAAGAGAACATCCACAGCCTCCTGACCGTTGGCTGCTTCAACTATTTCATCAATACCAACCTTCTTAAGAGCACCGGTTACAATCTTGCGCATTATTTGTGAGTCATCAACAACCAGTGCTTTCATGAACTACCTCCTTATTGATTGATGTAGATGATTTAAAAGTAACTGCCAGAGAGAATTCACCGAGGGGACAAGTAAAGGGAACTTCAAACCATTCCGATTTTTCCAAACCAGTATTATTATACATGGTGCCTCTTATAACTGTTGGCAAGCTGATTGATAATTTATGCCCCTTCATATTTCTCTTGGCTTTACCAGCGATAATATTAACGAGTTCTCCAACGCCATCAACGACTGATGCATCAACACGTTTCATCTTACTGCCAATCATTTCTCCAACAATCGACAGTGCTGTCTCAACGGGAAACTTAATAGCAACAGAACCTTGAGCAGTACCTGACAAACCAATAATACCAATAAGGTCCTGCGATCCCTTTTCAATTGTATTTTTTCTGATATTGCCAGCCTTTACTTCACAATCCAAAATACTATCAAAGACCTCATAAGTTGATAATATAAATGGATTAAATTGCTCTGCTTTCATTTGCTACTCCATATTTTGATTAGTATTATTAAACAACTTTATTTTATTAGTTTCATTATCAAAGCGGGCAATGATAGGACCTTTCATTGTCTCTTCGATTTGATATTGAGAATCAATGATCTTGAGTATTGTTCCTTGGTAAACAACATCAAGAATTTCAATTTGAGCACTCCTATTTGTATTTATTAAATCAAACAACTTTTTATCTTCAATTTCTTGTTCTGCAGTTTCTTCCTCTGTTTCCATAATATGGAACTGGATTTCAGTGAGAGCTTCCTTTTGTTCACTCTTTAGGTGGCTGCCTAAGTTTTCAATATTTGTCTGTTCGATTTTGAGTTTTTTTAATTTCTTTTTAGAATTCTCTTTCTCATCACTATTTAACTTGAGTGCTTTTAAGAGCTGAAAATCAATTCCAGCAATAAGTGTTGTAATGGTGTTGCTTTTTGAACCAGCTTCTGCAACCGATATACCTTTTGCACTGACCGTTTTACCACCTACAATTATCCCTCTACAAGTGATTTTCCCGCTGGAATATATTCTACAATGATGTATTTCGACATCGACATTAACATTACCTTTACATTCAATTACAGCATTGTCAGAGTATTTTATATTAGCATCACCAACTACTTTAATTAGCTTCTCACAAGTACTATTGATGCCACCTCTTATAACCAGATCGCCGCCGCAATCAATATCACAGTCACCGACCAATCCTTTTATCTCAATATTACCTTCAGCTTCAACTTTGAAATTTGAGATAACATCGCCCTTGATCTTAACCTCGCCATTGTGCTCAATATTACCAGTTTCTGAACCCACATTACCTTGGATTGTATAGATGTCCATGACGTCAAGGGTTGATCCTTTGAAGTTTAAACGTCCGGAACATCTGGCCTGATATTCTTTTTTATTTTCATTCCATACAACATTTGGCCCTCCACGAAGTGTTATTTTTTTAGGGGAGGGGGGACGTATCAATTTGCCGTATACATCGCATCCGTTTTCTCCAGGAATTTCCGGATGAACTTTTACCAGAGATTCTCCTTTTGTGATATTGAGTAAAGCTGCTTTTTGACGGAAATCGATTGTATCTGTTTTATGATCAATTTGGTAACCCTCAGCAAAGAAGTCTTTTGACCATTCCAATTTACCATCCTTTGGCATAACAGAAGGATTACCTTTTACTATGACTAAATCAGTAATATCGAGACTATTATTTTTAGCCTTTTGCAGAGCAGAGATGAGATATTTAACATGAAAATTACCCTTGATGCCCATCTTCTCTAATTCTGCTCGAATATCTATGAATAACTGATCCTGTTCATCAGCCATTTCAAATTTACAAGATATCATTACAGATAGCTTATCTTCGGAAACTGACAATTCGTATTGAGAATCCAGTTTTACGTCTTCAATTTTTGCAGCTTCATCCATATTTTGCTCACAGGTATGGAAATGAATCCAATCATATAACAATTTTAGTATTGGCTCCCTCTTAAGAAAAGAGAGCCAATACTCACTTTAACCTTAGAACGACATCTCGTTTTCTTCAAGCGGGATGACATCTTCTGGTGATAATTGTTTTGTTGTCGTCCGGCTACTATCTATCAAATCTGATTTTTTCGTAGCCAGATTCTTTGACCTTGCCTTAAGGTTCTTGGTTACATCCGTAAAACGACTATCATGATGCTTAGTATTGAGTGAGGAATTGTTTTCATTGATGTCTTCAATTTGTTTTGCTTTGTTTCCATTCACTATACTACTTAAATTACGGACTATTTTTTGCATTTGGCGTGCTTGTGATGAAAGCTCCTGGCTTGCGGCCGAGGACTCTTCAGCATTTGCAGCATTCTGCTGTGTAATCTGATCCATCTGTGACGTGGCAGTATTTATCTGCTCAATCCCCTGAGCTTGCTCATCACTGGCTGCGGCAACTTCACTCACCAGAGCAGTTACCTTTTTGATACCCTCAGCCACATTTTTGAAGATCCCCATTAATTCTTCAGATGATTTGACACCATCATCAGCACTTTTCTGAGATTCTTCAATCAGACTGCTGGTGTTTTTGGCTGCCTCAGCTGATCTCATTGCCAAGTTTCTAACTTCCTCAGCAACAACTGCAAATCCTTTACCAGCTTCACCGGCACGGGCAGCTTCAACCGCTGCATTTAATGCTAACAAATTCGTCTGGAAAGCAATTTCATCAATAACCTTGATGATTTTAGCTGTCTCGTCTGATGATGTTTTTATTCCCTGCATTGCTTCTGACATCTGATCCATAGCATCAATGCCTTTATTAGCACCGTTGCTGGCATCAGAAGCCAACAGATTTGCTTGTTTGGCATTGTCTGCATTTTGGCGAGTCATGCTTGACATCTCTTCTAACGATGCGGATGTTTCTTCCAATGATGAAGCCTGTTCTGAAGCACCCTCAGCCAAAGATTGACTGGAACTGGCAACCTGTTCTGAAGATGATTTAGATAGATTAGAAACGTTATTAAGATTCGTTATTATCAGTTTCATAGGCTTTGTGATTGCCATATTAAGAATAAATACAACCAAACCGCCTAACAAAATTCCAATGAGAGTAACAACTAATGAGATAATTAGTACTTTTTGACTGGCTTTGTGAATATCACTATCAGTCACAAATAGAGCCAAACACAATGTTGAGTTACTTAAATCATCTTTCTTGTTTTCAGACAGAGTTTGATGATCTGAGAATCTCACATATGTTACATATTCTGATTCATCATTAATTGTAAACTGATTTGCAGTTAACTCATTGCTTCCCTTTATCCAATTACTAAACGAATCATCCGTATTGATACTCTTGCCGGCAAGCTTAGAATCTGTGTGATTCAGTGCCAATTTTGAAGAAATATCAACAATAGCGGCTTTAGAATTGTCAAATCCCTGATCTTTCAGATCATTACAAACAAGATTCAACTGATTCTGTACCATTGACCAATTTTGATATGCCAGAAAATATCCGCAAACTTCTCCATTCATATTCCTTGCCGGGAAACTATACAGCATTGTTTTAGATGATTCAATGGCTGTTTCCTCAGAGAAAATATCTTCAGTCATATTGACTTGAATAGACTCTGATCTCAATAGTTGAGAGGCTTGATTAATAATAGTCCCTTTGAATTCCGCAGCAACCGGACCTTTGGAAGTAGTACTTTTCATGAACGAGAGTACTTCACCTTTTTGATCGGTCAGAATTAATGCAGAAAATCCAGGAGCTTCATTAAGCATGATCTGGAATTGATCCTGGAGTTCATTAATTGTATTGAATTCGATTGCAAGACCATAGATATCTTCTTTGGTCCATTCATCGAAAACAGTTGATTGGTTTACGAGATATGAATTAATTTTAGATGAAGAGTTTTCACATAAAATATTCATCAAGTTTGTACTACTATCAAGAGCTGCCGTTCGGTTGAAATTATAAGTGATGATAGAGACTGCCATCACCGGAATGATCAACAGCACTGCTGCCTTAATAAGCTTTGTTTTCAAACTTCCTGAAGACACAAATTTCAATATATTCATTTTATTTTCACCTGGAGCCTCTCTTACATACACATGTAAGAAAGGCTCCTGTAATTTCAACTCTTAAAGTTTATTATTTTTACCTTTAGCTTCACGAGTAGTTGCCCATTCAGAATATGGAATACTAGCTTCATCTCCTGATATGCTGCTTAGAATTTCGAAGTAGTCTAATTTGAATTTATCTTTTAGAACTTCTCCTTCAGGTTTGCACTTAACCAGGTAGACTGTCTGTATAGATTGGTGGTCAAATTCTCTCCAGATCTGTTTGTCTTTAAGAATGGTATATTCACGTCCTTCAAGAGCACTAATAATTGCATCAGTATCGAAACTTTTGGCCAATTCAACGCCGGCTTTATATTCATGTAAAATTGAGTAAGCTGACGCGCCAGAGGTGCTTGGATAACGGTCATATTTGGCTACAAATTTCTCAACGAATTTTATGCCATTGGTGTAATTATACTTATAAGGAACCTGCCAGGTCCAGGGGAGAGCGCCAACAACGCCTTCCATAACCTTTGGTCCACCACCTTCGGCCATGCCAAGAGTAAGATTAGGCACAACTATTTGCATATCGCTTTTCATACCCATTGATGTAGCCAACCGAACTGCAGAACTCATATCTTTTCCAAAAAGAACCAGAACCAAAACATCAGGTTTAACCATCTTAGCTAAATTAAGGGCTTTCTTGAAATCATCATTTGTAGCACCTGGAAATGGAGTCGAGATTTTCTTATGATTGCTCTCATCCATAGTTCCGGTAATCATCCTGACGGAGCTCTCAGTCGTCCATCCCCAGGTGTAATCTGCAGTGATATAAAAATAAGTTTTACCATCAAAGTTATCTTTGAGGTATGATCCCAAAGCTTTGGCAGCCATTCTGGCATCATAACATTCACGGAAGGTAGTAATTAAACCCTCAACACCTGTAGTAGCTGTTGAGTATGTGAGTGTGCCAAAAAATGGAATATTTTTATTTCCACATACTTTGGCAGAGGCGATTGCCACTCCACTTGAAGATCCGCCAAAAACCATTTTGACGCCATCTTTTTCAATCATTTCGGTCACGTTGGCTGTAGCGACTGCGGGTTTTGATTCTGAGTCACGCCAGACTATTTCAATCTGTTCGCCCAGGATGCCGCCACTTGCATTGATTTCATCCATAGCAATTTGAGCCGCACGCCATTGATCAATACCCTGTACAGAGTATGGACCTGTTTTGGGGTAGTTTAAACCTATCTTGACTTCTGCACTTGAAACATTAAATAATATTATCGTTAGCAGAATTGCCATCACTAAAATATTTCTTGTAAGCTTCATGATATCTCCATTATTTTTAAATTAATATTATTCATTTAAACCTTAGAAGTTCAATACAAGTGATGTCTGTAATCTAAATGCTTTGGATTTTTCTGAATCGATATAACTGGTTTCCCACTGAGAAGCTTCAACGCCAAAGGTGAATAACTGTATTGGTGAATATTTTACATTAGCAAAATAACTTTGGTTTTTAGAACGATTACCTGTAGTCAAATCACTATCTTCAGGATCATCGAATCCAAAACCTGTACCAAATTTCACTTTAGAACTAGCTTTAAACCATGCAAATCCCCAGCCACCTGATGACTTTATACCATCAATAGAATTGGAATTTACAATACCGCCAAAATATCCACCCAGGTTGGTACCGCTGAAATATTCACCGGAAATACCAAATCCAGATGAGAAAGATATCATAGCATGACCCATAACACCTTTGCTATAATATTTGGTATTGGTCCCAAGAGTACCTTCTGATTTGTACTGGCCGTAAACACCGGATACGCCAAATCGTATTTTTGTACCTGATGCTAATTTGTAATTGGCTTCACCAAGTCCCTGGAAAGAGGGGATACCAGCATCGGTACCATCATCAGAACCGTCACTGACTTCTGTAGAAAGACTTAATGTAGGTGTCAAGTCTGATCCAATTGTCCGGAAAAATCCAGTTGCAAATTTATAACTTGCATTGTCACTTGCATTGTGGTTCAATGTAAATCTTATCTGTGGACGACGATATCCAATATTACCACATCCCCACATAACAGGATAATTCAAGGTTGAGGGATTAAGCGGTGAAATAAGATCCCAACTTTGACCAGCTAACAACTGAAAGGAACCAGTTCCGACTGTTAAATTAGCATGTCTCAGAAGTAGTAAAGCTTTGTTTTCAGTTCCGCCACTTCCATATAAGTCAAACTCTAATTGTCCACCAACGGTTACATTGTTATAGCCATTACCTTTTGCTTTAAAACCAAACCGAGTCTGTTTGTGAGTCATGTTAAACTGCTCATCATTTTCAGCTTGCTTAGGGTTTACCCACATAGCAAAGTTACCATGACTGGTAAGATTTTGGTCATACGAAGCATCAAGCTTTACATAGCCATACCAATTGAGGTCAAATGATGGTTTGCCATCAGCAAGTGCCATCGAACCCATACATAATAATAGTCCAATTATTATTAAAGTGATGTTAAGATTCTTTTTCATTTCGAATTTCCTTTCGATTTCTATTAATCTATCTATGATGAAAGTTATTTACTTACATCCTGGACATTTTTGATATCATCTTCAATAATAGAATTTTACCTCCCCAAATTATAGTCCCCATATTTTATCCCTATAAATTTCCTACTCTTCCTGTAGCAAGGAAGAGTAGGATTCTCAGTTTAAACTTATTTATTATATTTATCAGAATGACATCTCGTTTTCTTCAAGCGGGATGACTTCTTCTGGTGATAACGGCATAGATGAATGCTGAGTACTGACATCATTTTTTGAATTCTTTTTTGCCAGTTTATGTATTCTTGCCTTGAGTCCCTTGGTAACACCCGTGATGCGACTATTGTTATGATTTGTGCTTTGTGCGGAGTTGTCCTTGTGATTGATCTCCTGATGTTGAGCGTTGTTACCATTTACTATACCACTTAAATCACGAACTATTTGTTGCATTTGTTGGGCTTGCGCTGAAAGCTCCTGACTGGCGGCTGATGATTCTTCAGCGTTAGCAGCGTTCTGTTGCGTAACCTGATCCATCTGTGAAGTGGCAGTATTTACCTGCTCAATTCCCTGAGCCTGTTCGTCACTGGCTGCGGCAACTTCACTCACCAAATCAGTTACTTTTTTGATGCCATCAGCGACATCTTTGAAAATACCCATTAATTCTTCAGAAGATCTGACACCATCATCGGCGCTCTTCTGGGAGCCTTCAATCAGACTGCTTGTATTTTTTGCTGCCTCAGCTGACCTCATAGCCAAGTTTCTAACTTCTTCAGCCACAACCGCGAAACCTTTACCAGCTTCACCAGCACGGGCAGCTTCGACTGCTGCATTTAATGCCAGTAAATTTGTCTGGAAAGCAATTTCATCAATGACCTTGATGATTTTTGCGGTTTCATCAGATGACTTTTTAATTCCCTGAATTGCATTTGACATCTGCTCCATTGCACTCATTCCTTTATTAGCACCGGTGCTGGCATCAGTAGATAATGAATTTGCTTGTTTGGCATTATCAGCATTTTGGCGTGTCATGCTTGACATCTCTTCCAACGATGCTGAAGTTTCTTCCAGTGATGAAGCTTGTTCTGATGCACCCTCAGCTAAAGATTGACTGGAACCGGAGACTTGTTCAGAAGCAGACCCGACCTGTTCTGCACCTTCAGTTAATTTATCAACAATCCGGTTGATTGGCTTTGAGATACCGCGTCCAATTACTATAGCCAAAATGATTCCTAAGATAGCAGCTAGAATACTTATCACTGAAACAAGAGTAGATGTCTGAGTTGATGCAGTTTCTAAATGATTCTGATAGTCAGTGCTATTATTTAAGGCGATTTCCATTATTTCTCCAAGCAGCCCCTGTACTTTGGTAAGCGCATGTTTTGTCTCAGTAGAATATATATGATTGGCTTTATCCATACCTTCTACCATTTTTTCAGCTCTGTTTTTTACAGCATGAAGACTTTTTTGAGTTTCTTTTAATGCTGGTATAGTCTCAGATACAAAAATATTATGAGATTTTTCTTTGGCTTCTGAATCACTATTATCCCAATTATCCTGAATCTTTATAGCTGACTTATGAAGTTTTTCATGCGGAGTTTTCAGAGCATCAATCAAACGAGCCATTTCAGTATCAGATGCAGCTGCTTTCTGACCTACCTCACCATATATAAATGTTCCTAAACCACAAAGGTGATTATCTGTTTGAATATCGAGTGTTTCATTATTATTAACAAAAAGTTCGAGACATTTATTGATCCATTGTAGATGATCAACTTCTTTTTCTGCCAAAAATATTGGTAGGGTTTGATCAGCTTGATAAAAAACTTTGTCAATTTCGACAGCAGTTTTATGAAGATGCTTATGAGGTTCTTCTATTTCAGTGAGATATTTTTTCAATTCAGGAATGAATTCCTCAGCTTGTTTGCGTCCATCGCCATAGTACCATTTACCAAAAGCACATTTATGTGGATCAGTTTGAACTGTCAGTTTAGTAATACTATCATCTGTGAGTAATGCACTAACTGCCTGAGTCCAGTTAAGGTGATCAATTTCTCTGTGTGCTATTTCTGACGCAATATGATCGCAATCAACTACGTTATTTGCGTTTCCAACTATGTTATTCAGGCCATAGTATGACCACCCTGCTACTACCAAAAGCATTGTAATCACAACCGCGAATCCGGTTCCAATTTTAGCTGATAATTTCATATTTTTAAACATTGTTGCATTCCTTAAATTGAAAAATATTATTCCGGATTATTCTCTATTATATTATCCTCAGAATTATCCGAGTTGCTTATCGTTGATAAATCTACATCACCTAGTACTTTGTCGATATCTAACAATATTTTGACTTTGTTTTTAATTTTACCCATGCCTAATATAAAATTAGTATCAACACTTCCACCGAAATTTGGTGGTTCCTCGATCTGGCTTTGATGGATATCCAGTACTTCAGATACTGAATCCACAAGAATACCCATTTGAATCGATGATTGATTCATGGCCACATCGACAACGATGATGCAAGTTTCCTGTGTGTCTTCTTTACTTTCCATCAAAAATTTTGATCTTAACTCAAGAACCGGGATTACTTTGCCTCTTAGATTGATGACACCTCGTATATATTGTGGAGTCTGAGGAACCTTAGTAATATCCATCAAGCCAATGATTTCTCTAACCTTCAGGATTTCCAAGCCGTATTCCTCTTCGGCCAGGCTGAAAGTAAGGTATTTACCTGCTTTGCTTTCCCCTGTTGTTGAAGCTTTATTCAAAACCTCATTAACTTCTTGTACTTTTTCCATTCTTATAATCCTCCCAATTAATATTACTATTCATTATATTTTATTAATTGCTTACTGCTTCTTCCAAGTGTCCGAATTCATTCTCATTTTTGATTGGGGTACTCAAGCTTTTATTTTCCAATGTATTCTGTGTAACTTTACAGGAAATTTTAGTTTCACATACAGAAGTTAAATCTACAATTCCACTGACATCTATGATAAGACCAACATTTCCATTTGATAAAATGGCTCCACCTGAAATCCATTTTTGGTGTTCAAAAACAGAACCCAAACTTTTAATAACAGTCTGTCGCTGACCCTTTAATTCATCAATTACTAAGCCGACAAGCTTTTCTCCGTTTTCAACGACTACAACCACAGCTTCAGAATCCGTAATGTCTGATAATCCGAATAGCTGTGCAGTTCGGATCAATGGTATTAATTTTCCTCTTAAGTTTATAAATTCCCTTGCACCACCAATAGTACTTACCATCCCTGACTTAAGGTGCAACGATTCCACAACGGATATTGTGGGAATAATAAATTGCTCATTCTCGACACGGACAAGCATACCATCAATCATTGCAAGAGTGAGGGGTAATTTCATGATGAATTTAGTACCTTTTCCAGGTTCTGATTCAATTTCAAGATGACCACGCATTGCTTCTATATTTTTTTTGACAACGTCCATACCAACTCCCCGCCCCGAAATATCGGTAACTTTGGCAGCAGTAGAGAAGCCAGGCAACAAAATCATATTATAAATTTCTTTATCAGAGAGATCACGATCACCAACAGCAAGCCCCTTATCCAGAGCTTTTGCAAATATCTTATCCTTATCTAATCCTTTGCCATCATCCTCGATTTCCATATTGATGTTACCACCTTTGTGGTAAGCTCTAACCCACACCTGTCCTGTTTCTGACTTACCGGCTTCAATTCTTTCTTCAGTTGATTCAAGGCCGTGATCAATTGAGTTGCGAATCATATGCATTAATGGATCACCAATATTTTCGACAATACTTCTATCAACTTCAGAGTCTTCACCAATGAGTGTAAGATTTACTTTTTTGCCTGACTTTCCCGCCAGGTCCCTGACAGCACGAGCTAATTTCTGGAATGTAGAATTGACCGGGACCAGTCTCATGGCCATCCCCATTTCCTGTAATTCTCTGGTGATTTTATTGAGATGAGAAATGTTTTTACCTGTAATGGTGGAATTTAATGAGAGGATTCCTTCATCCTGTCCAACCATAGATTCTGCAATGACTAATTCACCAATGGTATCTACCAATTTATCAAGACGCTCGGTATCGATTTTGACCATTCCCTTTACAGCCTTGGGCTTTTGAGTCAATTTTTGATATTTCAGAGCATGTTTAACAGCTTTTTTTGTGACTTTGCCTTGTCTAACAAGAGTCTCACCAATTTTTTCCTCAGGTGATACTTTTTTCTCCAGCGCTACATCTATTTCCGATTGAGAGACTACTCCCATATCCACTAACAGATCTCCCACACGAGGAGAAGACATACTCTCCTGAATAGTCTCATTGCCATTCTCCACATCAGAAATAATTTGTTTTAACTTCTTAACAAGCGGCAAAACGATGGTGCTGCCATCATAAGGGTGTCCGGTCTCCAGTGTATTCTCTAAACCATCAAACAAATCTCTCATACAATCAATTGAAGAATAGATTATATCTGCTATTTGATCCTTAATAATAATTTCGTCTTTGCGTGCTTTATCAAGAAGAGTTTCAGACTCATGGGATAGGAGGGAAATAGGCTTCAAATCCAGAAAACCAGCAGCTCCTTTGATAGTATGGAAACCTCGAAATATTGCATCAATAGCAGATTTATTTTCGTCGTCAGCTTCCAGGTCCATAAGCATCTGCTCTGCAATTGAACAGTGTTCTCGACCTTCTGTCAGGAACTCTGCCAGTAGTGAGGTATCCGATTCATCAATAGAAATAGTCAAGTCGATGTTTTCTAGGCTGCTATCATTAGTAGACTTCTCAGGATCATTTGCAGCATTGCTTTGAATAATTTCAGCTTCAGCATTTACTTTAGAATCATCAGTAGCATTTATATTAGACTTTTCATCAACATTAAAATCAAATTCTGGTGGAAATGATACTTCGGAGAGTTCTCTTTTATCACGAACAATTGCCTGCATACATTCGATAGTGCTGCTAACTGTATTTTGGGTAGATTCAGCATCTTCAATTTTATTTAGGATAATCTTTTCAAACAGATCAGCACAATACTTAGCAGCTTGCGAGATTACTACATTCTGATCAAGAGCATCCTTACTCAATATCAAAAAATCCTCATGTATTTTGGCCATTGCGGGGAGGTCATTAAGCTCAACCATGACTAAATGAGCTGCAATATTATCAAGTTGTTCGTTTAATAATGTCATATCTCTCCGTTTATATAAGGTAATAAAGTGATAGAACTTAAAGGTTCTTGATAGTCCACTTTAATCTATTAAGTTTATTCGGGAAGATCTTGAATTATGATAATGAGATATAAATAGCTATGGATTAGCTATCTTTAATAGCTAATAATATGATGATATTATTTAGTTATAACTAAAGTTATCGATAGAATAAGAAATTTGTTAATTATTATTTTGTTTTACTTTGAGGCATGTTGTTAAGTTTGAATTATTTCCTTTAATGCCAAGTTTTTTTCTGATGTTTTTTCTTTGATTATGAACTGTGTAAATAGATGTATTTAAGATAGTTGCAATATCTTTGGATGACATTCCATTTTTTACCATATTGCAAACTTCTAATTCTCTGGGAGTTAATCTGTCATGAGTCATACCCAAATTATTGGTAAAAGGGGATGTGATATCATTTAATGAATTTTCGAGCAAATCAATATATTGATTTATATCACGGTTCCCTTTAATACGCAGGGCATTAATAATTGGATTGATAATTTTGTTTAGATTATCATGTATCTGAATATTAGTTTGCTTTTTTTCACTTTCAATATGATTCATTACTTCATTAAGAGCAATATTCTTATGTTTTAGACTTTCTTGTTCAACTGTCAGTCTTTTATTGGTTTTTTCAAGATTAATTTCAACGTGTTTGCGTTCGTCGATTTCTTGTTTCAACTTAGAGGTGCGCTCTTCAATTAGAATTTCTAAATGCTCACGATATTTTTTTAGCTCTTTCTCTGCCATTACACGATCAGATATCTCCGTTTTCAATTCAGAAGTACGCTTTTCTACTAAATCCTCAAGCTCCTCACGATACTCTCTGAGTGATTCTTCGGCAAGCTTGTGTTCAGTAACATCGCGGTCTATTCCTCGATAGCCTTTGATGTTGCCATCGACATCCAAAACCGGGATACCGCTGGTCTGAAGCACGACCTGTCTGCCATCTTTGTGTAAACAAATATTTTCTAACGAAACAATAGGTTTAGTTTTTAATAATGAGTCCTGAAAGATTGCGTTAATTTTAACACTTTCTGAAGGAGGCATTAAGTCAAACGGGGATTTACCAATGATCTCCTCAGGCTTATAACCTAAAATTGATTCGACTTGTGGACTGGCATAGGTGTAGATGCCTTCAACATTAACTTCCCAGATCCAGTCACTTGAAGACTCAACCAGACATCGAAATTTCTCTTCGCTTTCACGAATTAACTCTTCAGCCTGCTTACGATCTGTTATATCCAAAACAGTGAATGTTACACCTTTTGAGAGATCATCGAGATCCAGTGGAGTGGAACTCAGCAGTACATCGATTATTTTGCCATTCTTATGCTGCATCTTTACTTCCACGGTACCTGTACCATGCTTCTGGATCTGGGCGTATTTCTCTCGTCCAACATACTCAAATATCTCGTCAGTTGGGTAAAGTATCCTTGCACTCTGGCCGATCAATTCTTCAGTTGTGTAGCCTATTATTTCACACATTCGATCATTAACCTGCATCAACTGACGGTCTATGACTACCCCAATACCTGTTGGAGCAACTCGAATCATGCTCTGCAGGTGATTTTCACTCTCCTGTAAAGCAACTTCAGCCTGCTTGCGATCTGTTATATCCAGCACTGTGCCAAAAGCACCAATATATTTATTGTTCTTATTAAATCTTGGTGAAATTGAAGCATAGAGAATTTTCTTCACGCCATCAGCGGTTGTCATCTCTATTTCATATCGAGAACTTTCACCACAAGTTCTCTTTTCAGTTTCCAATAGAATTTGTTTACGCTGTTTTTCAGAGAAATAGTCAAGGAGAAGTTTATCATGCATGTCATTTGCTGATTTTTCTCCAAATATTTCTACAAAAGCTGGATTAGCATATTTGATTATTTCTTTGTCATCAACAAAGCAGATGCCTTCCATTACAGAATTGAACATTTCCCGATAGCGTTTTTCTGACTTTTTTAGCTCCTTCACTGCTAATTTTTGCTCAGTGATATCAAGAGAATATTCAATTATACGAGATACATTGCCGTCATTGTCAAAAATAGGGTAGGCATGTATGTTAACATATCTTTTCTCACCATTTTTATTGAATTGAGTATGTTCAAATACTATAGGTTTTTTTATTTTTTTGATTTCATCAATTGGACAGGGATGATCAAAGCCGTTACAAGGTTTTTTCCTGTTGTGTGAAAATTCGTAACAGGTTGTATTTTTTGATATATTTCCTAATGATTTTCCGGTAGTATTAGCTTTTTCAATTATATAATTGTCAGCATTGATTATAAAAAATGGATGTGTCAGTGATTCCAGAACATTTTCTAAAAATTGAGATTTAACATGGATCTTTTCTTCAGATTTATTCCGATTAAGTGCAATTCCAATACTGCTGCCAACACCTTCAAAAAATTCTATCAGATCGGTGGTGAATACATTTTCACGTTTATCATTTATTTGTAAAATTCCAATAATTTCATCCCCGGATTTGAGGGGAATAAGAGCTACAGATTCATATCCACAAGAATTACATCTATTGCGTGTTCGCCCCAGATGTTTATCAGCCGATGTACTCGCCAGTAGTTTTGTGGTAGAATTACTCCAAAAGCTCCCTTTTTTTGTGAAAAACGGTAATGAAGGGTCAGTTCTTCCACTGATAACATTTCCGCACATGCATTCAAGATAAGGTTTTCCATTGGAATCATATACAATTTCACCATCATTTTCTCTGGTGCAAAGGGAATTTTCGGCTTTAACAAATATTGAGGGAAATCCTTTGCTTACATAGTATGGGTAATCTTCACCCTCTTTTAATCGAACTCCAATTGCTTCATAATTGGTAAACTCTTTTATTAATGAAACAATATCGCAAATTGTATCAGACTTACCATTAGTATTATTTAGAATTTCAAACAGCTTATAAGTAAAATTCAGGTATTCGACAGGGTTATTAAGTTTATTCTCAGTATTATTGATCAATTCATACGCACTGGTTTTGGAAGCTTTTTGATTATCAGTAGGTGGTTGGAGTTGTTGGTTAGTAGGTGTATTGATAATTATGCTTTGATTTTTTGTACGCATCGACGTTGCTTTCATTTATCAAATAACATTATTAATTGATCATCAAACTGTATTACTTCTATCGACGCAATTGTTCAAAAAATGAACTCCTATTATTAAAATAAATTGTTAGTGGTATTTCATTATAGTAGTGTCAGATTGAGCGAAAATGATTAACTTATTCATTATCAAAAGCTTAGTTGTTTTCATGACAATATTGGACACTAAAACTCAATGGAAAAATAATAAAAGCCGGGGAGATGCTGCAGATTTGGCTATACTAATTGTTCAGAATTTTAAGTTTGATTATAACGATTATTAAAACTATGTTGTCGTTGTATACCGGTTTATAAATAGTAAATGTGTGTCTATCAGGTCTGTTATAGCTTAATCCAAAGGGTATCATTTCATTAATTGAAGATATATTATGTTAAGTTCTGGTTCTAAAATTGACAGATATACAATAATAGATGTCCTTGGTGAAGGGGGGATGGGAGTTGTTTATAAGGCTGTCGATGAAATCAACGATCGTCAAGTTGCCTTGAAAGTTCTAAATGATGAACTCAAAAATTCCTCTATCTATCAGGAACGTTTGGAATCGGAAGCACGCCTTAACGCCAAAGTTGAATCACCGTTTGTTGTCAAAGTCTGGGAATACTCTGAAAACGATAACAATCCGTATATAGCTCTGGAATTTATAGAAGGAACTGAACTTGGAGCAAGTACCAGTAATATTGAATTTGAAAATTTGATAGAATTATGTTTGAAGATTGCCAGAGGAATTGAAGCTGCTCATCAGGTAGGTTTGATTCATCGTGATTTAAAACCTGAAAACATTATGGTCACAGCTGATCATAATCCAAAAATACTTGATTTTGGATTAGCTCAGGAAATAGATCCTGATAAAGTTGATCAGGAAGGTAATATTGAAGGTTCTCTATTTTATGTTGCTCCCGAACAGCTATGTGGAGAAGTCCTTTCCTCGAAATGTGATCAGTTCAGTTTTGGCTCAATCCTGTATGAACTATTTTGTGGCAGAAAACCATTTGAAAGTGAATTTACTGCTGGGATTATATACGACATTCTTCATGAAGATCCAATACCGCCAACAGATATTAAAGAGAGTTTACCCGAATGGTCCAACATGCTTTTATCAAAACTGCTTGCAAAAAAACCGGAAGAAAGATACGACTCAATCGGGGATGTTATAACATTCATCGAGGATTGTCTGAAAACCGGTTCAACAAGTGGTGAGACATTTAAGCGACCTCAAAAATCGGTTACTGTTATCGATTTAAAGAATCTATCCGGTGATGATGAGTGGTCGTATTTTTGTGAAGGGTTTACTGATGATGTCATTAGGGAAGTTTCAAGACGCACCGATCTGATTGTTTCAGCAGAACCAGCCACCTCTTATCGACGTAATATTCATGAGATATTTGAGAAATATCGTTCACATTTTGTTGTTACCGGAACGCTGATGAAATTCAAGGATAAGATAAAACTAAGCCTTGATATAAACGCCAGGGAAAATAACGATTGTATCTGGAATGAAACATTTTTGGATGCGACTGATAATCTCTTTGAGGTTCTGACAAAAGCAGCCAAAGAGATTTCTGTTCAGCTTGCTGATGCAGCCAAATCGAATGTGGTTAATGTTGAGGAAGAGTTTACTCCAAATGTTCAAGCCTATGATGATTATCTGAAAGGGAAGAGCTACTACCAGACTAACAAACCGGATGATCTGCGATTGGCTGAAGAAATGTTTAATAAAGCTCTTGGAAACGATCCGGGTTTTGCTCTGGCCCATACGGGTTTATCCGATGTTTACGCATTCCAATATATGGCCTATTATGATAGAACTCCACAACGTATTCAACAGGCTGCCGAAGAGGCTGATTTGGCTATAAGCCTGGGACCTAAACTCCCTGATGGTTATCGATCCAAAGCCCGCTACCATATGTTTACCGGTGAATATGACCAAGCTGAGGAATTGTTACTCAAAACAGTTGAAATTGATCCTAAATATGCACTTGGTTACCGAACCCTTGCCTGGTTAAAACATTCCCAGGGAGATCTTGAATCGGCTACTAAATGGGCAAGAAAAGGACTCGAACTTGCTCCTAACGATCTTGAAACATTATTACTATTAGGACTACTCGCTTTAAACCAGCAACAGTTTAGTGTCTCCATTTCAGAACTACAACGTGCTATCGATCTTGGTCCTGATTATGGTAGAGCATATTACTATCTGGGAGTTACATATTTGAAACTGGGAGTAAGAAATCTTGCTCTTGAAAATTTAAATCTGGCCCATCAATATAAAGGAGATCCAAACTGCCTGATTGATAGCGGTTATATTTATCTGACTCAAATGAAATATGAAAAAGCTGTTGAGAAATTTAATGAATCAATCGATGCGGACTATTTCCCGTTTGTAGCGTATTATTACTTAGGTCTTGCAGAGCGACTGAGAGGTGATGATTTTAGAGCACAAGAATATTTTCTGTTAGCGGTTAGCTTGACTGATGAATATGATTTGGAACTTGATGAAAATATTCAGATAGGGGTATATCGGGCTATGTCGCTGGCAGGAATGAATGATAAAGAAAAATCCCAGAAACTGTTGAATAAATTTAATTCCAAAAAAAATCTGATACCAGACATCAAATACAATATTGCCCGGTGTTATGCCTTGCTGGATAATCATGAAAAAGCATGGCAAATCCTAAATGAAGTAATTCAAAAAAATACCGGCCCGACAGACAAAGAGATTGAGTTCGATCCTCATTTTTATAACAAACCTGAATAGTATTAAATATTTTCTTATTCATGGCTTCGTGTAATCAGCTAAAGTCCTGTATGATTTTTCAAATATATACAATAATACCAATAAAATCATAAAAATGCATTTTGCAGTTAATATTACTTGACAAATTGGATCAATTATGTACATATTAGATAAAATCAATAATAATTATTATCTACAAAGCAGGTGTATTTATGATTAATAGATATTTTAGTTTTGAAGGATTGCTGAATCTATTTCGACACAGCATGTATATGTTTGTTGTCTTGCTATTATTAATAATGACACCCAATCAAATATCCTCAGCTGAACTTGAACTATCAGAATTCTATGATAATTCAGTCGAAATATTGAATATAGTTGGCCGTGATTTCATGCCAAACGAATCAGTTAGGGTTGAGCTGACAGCTCAATTCAGTACGGGGGAGATGAGTGAAATATTCAGGCTGCCCATTATTAATACTGACAACACTGGCAGTTTCAATATTGATTGGGAAATTACCAATCTACCCGCAATTCCCACTATAATATTTATCGAAGCAATTGGACAAAGCTCAGGGTATAGAGTTGAATCCGCTTTTTATAATTCCAATACAAATCTTAATCTCTCTATTGATCCTGATCAAACAATCTGCCTTCAGGATATCACACCTGAGTTGGAAATAGAAGTGTGTGCTACATTGACTGAGAATTGTGGCGGAGGTGAAGAAGCCCCTTTGGAAGGGAGAGAGATTCAATTCTACCTCAATAATGATGGATGTGGAGTTAGCGTTGGACAGGATCCTATTGTTACGGTTGTGACTGATATTAATGGATCTGCCTGTATGGTATTTACAAGAATTGATACTCTTGAATTAACTGATGAATTAACATTCCGTATCAAGTTCCCGGGAGAAAGCAAACCCACATCAAACGAATCACCCAATAGTGCTTGTGATCCTCAAGATCGAATTAATCTGGCGGTGTCCAATGCCTGTTTTTCAATGCCAATAATAACTGATTGTGGTGAAGATCCTATTGTGGAATATGATGTCACCCCTTCTGATTCTGCTGATCTATATTTTGTGCGGTCGATAGATATTGATCGTGATAATTTTGTAGATATTATTTTTACCGGAAGTGTCACCTCTGGATTGTTTATAGCTTTTGGCAATAGTTCGGGTGAACTTGATCCCCCGGTAAGCTATCATTCTATTTCACAGGATGCGTTTGATTTTGGTTATTTGAATCCTGATACATTATTAGATATAATTGCAGTGCGCGGCAATATGACTTATCTGCTGCTTAATGAAGGTAACCGCCAATTCAGTGTTGATTCAATATTAACATCTGCTAAAGAACCAGCAGCAAATATCCCATCGATAGCCTCTGGCTATTTTAACAGTGACCCCTTTCTTGATTTTATTAAAGCATCAAATTTGATTTATCTTGGTGAGTCCGATGGGAAGACTTTTACGGAAATAGCTCTCCCATTTAGTTTTGATGCATTAGAGACTTGTGATTTTGATAATTCTGGTTCAGAAGATATTGTCGTCATAAAAGATGATTCGATGATTATTCATTTAAATGATGGAGATGGGAATTTTGTACAATCCTCCTCAATATTTATCGGTACATCAACTTTGGATCTCCCGCCGGTAATAGCTGTAACTGATTTTGATAAAGATGGCAATTGTGATTATGCTTTAGTATTACCTATTTCGGACTCAACCGAACAGAGCCGATTAACAATTGCTTTGGGTGATGGTTCTGGAAATATCAATATCACTCAGTCCTTAATTATTTCAGGGGTAGCTTATAATTTGACTACCGATGATATTGATCAGGATCATATCCTTGATATTGTAATTGCAAATGGTTCCACTGGAAATCTGGAAATATTTTTGGGTGACGGGTTTGGCCAATTCACCCGTGAGCAGATTATAGATCTTGGAAATGGAACAACTCAGACATTTGCTCTTGGCTCACTTGATATTGATCGGGATGGAAATATTGATTTTGTGTCGGGTGAATTGGGAGGTGGCAATTTAGTCGTGGCAATAAACCAGGATCCTGATGAGCCGGTGATTTCTGATGAGATGGTTGTTTTTGGATTTTCAAATTTAGATGTGAAAGTACAAAATCCTGATGATGAGATAATTTCTCCTACATTTAGTACTGTAGCTGGTTCTGATTATCAAACTGTTGATATAAATGGCGATGGTCTTTTGGATGAAAGAACAATGGACTATAATTTGCAGTATGGTGAATATACTATTACATATTACCTTGAACCTGACGCATCGGACAGTTCCGGAGAAGAGCCAACTTATGCAGGAGCAATCGGTATTGATGGTTCTCAACAAGCAACGATCTTTATAAATTATGATAATTCCGGAGTTGCTGCAAAAGCTGATACTATTTATCAGGCTGATTCTTTAGTATTCTATTATACGGTTGAGGAGGAATCTTCTATACAACCACCGAATGGATACCCTGTTGTTATATCTCGGCCTGTATTTGACTGGAGTATGCAGGTATCACAATTGCCTCCGGACGATTACACTTATCATTTCCAGCTTGATAGATATTATGATTTCAGAGCACCACTCTTTGATTCGGTTGGTTTGATTGATCCTGAATTTCAGCCAATGTATTCTCTGGGAAATGACTCGGTTTATTACTGGCACTACCGTGTTTATGATGGAACTGAGTGGTCAGAATATTCACGAACTTTTGCTGTTTTGGTTACCGATCTATGTTGTCTTTATTCAACAGGCAATGTTAATAGTGATCCAAATGGAGAAATCGACATTAACGATGCGGTCTATTTAATTGGTTATCTTCTTCAGGGTTTTCCAAGGCCTGCTGTTAATGCTGAATGTAATGTTGCTGGTAATGTAAATGGCGATGATAGTATTGATATCTCTGATGCTGTCTATTTGGTGAATTACGTCTTGAAAGGCGGGCCGCTACCGGGAGTTTGTCCTTAGTAGCAAGACTTATTATAGTTAACTGAAATTATTTAATTTTAAGAGCTAATACGGTAATGTCATCAGATTGAGATGCTGTGCCGCGATATTTAGTTAGAGTATTCTCAATATCCCGACATACAACTTCAATTTCTTTGCCGTTTGTTCCTGTGAGAGCTTCGAGTAAACGATCATCCCCAAATTGTTCCTGACTTTCGTTTTCGGCCTCTGTTATTCCATCAGTGTACAAATAAACAGAATCACTCTGATTAAATTCTAATTCTAAAGTTTTAAATTGTACATCAGGCAATACTCCAATCACAAGATCAGATTCAGATGGTGTCTCGATATTTCCATTTGATCTGACAATAACAGGCGCTAAATGTCCAGCGTTGATATAGCTCAATTTATTGTTTTTGCTGTCAATGATACCAAATATTGCTGTAATGTACTGTTCCGAACTGGTGAAATGATAGATTAACTGATTCAGGCAATCAGCAACGGCAGGTAAATCAGGAGTTTCATCACCATGTAGTTGGGAGCGCATAACTGCCTGAGCATTGCCCGTCAAAAGAGCAGCCGGCAAGCCTTTACCGGAAACATCCCCAAGAGAAAAGAAGAGTTTATTCTCATTTAATTGTATCAAATCAAAATAATCACCACCAACTGATTTAGCCGGGATGTTAAAACCAAATGTCTCAATTGTATCAGAAGTAATATTTTCTTTCGGAAGAAATCCTTCCTGAATTGTCTTGGCGACATCCATCTCTTTTTCAATCTCATTAAGCAGGTGCTCTCTTTCATGAAGTTGGGCATTTTCAATTACCTTAGACACCTGGGCGCTGACAATTCCTGAAAATCTTTTATCCCGATCGGTAAATCCGCCTTCATCTATTTTGTTGAACAGGACTAACACACCAAGAATACCTCGCTGAGAAAGAAGGGGACTGGCTAAGATATTTTTTAATCCTAATTTTTTATAGTTTGATCCCCTGATACGATCATCAGTATCAGGATCATTGGAAAGCAGAATAGAACGATTTTTAACCATCCAGCCTTGCAGGCTTAGATTTAAATGAAAAGGGATCTGTCCTTCATCTTTTGATGTCTCTCTTATAAATGTCTTGAATTGATCTTCGTCAGGAGTATCCTTTTCGATAAGGAATATTGCGCCTTGTTCAGCTTGTACTCTTTTGCAGCAGTGATCCACAATAGTTTTTGTGATTTTGTCAATTGACATTGAGACATTGATTGCATTGGCAATCCGGTTGAGAGTTGTTAATTCCTCAAGGGACTGTTTCATTCGAGTCAGTTCTTTTTCTGATATTTCCGGCATGATATCCCTTTGTTAGGTTGTAATAAAAAAGATTTTAGAAACACTTCGGATAAAAAATAATTTATTAATTAATAATCAAAACCATAAAACACTCCCAGAGTTCCAATTTAAAAAAAGAATAAATTGTATATATAGATAAAATTGGTGCAATTAGTAGATTTAATATCATTAAATTGGGAAGTAGAATATAATAGTTTAATTATACTACTTCCCAATCTTTATTCAGCAAAATTGTTTACTTCTTATTATTATCTTTTGATTCATTATCTGAATCATTTTCAGAACCAGTATCATTCTTTGAATGGCTATCGTTATCCTCTTCTTCATCAGGAGTAACTAATCCCCTTCTGACAAGTTTTCTATACCAATATGGGTGATGGTGTTCCGCCCAGATTTTGGAAACGTGCCCGTCAATAAGAACTCGCCATGTTCCCGGGTTGGCAACAGTTCCGAGATACCCATGCGACATAACACCGGCAATTAGAATAAAACCTATTAAATTATGTAAAGTGGAAGTAACACAAACTACCGAGAGGGCATAGGAGTCTTTAAAAATTAGAATTATCCCTGAAATAGAAATCAGGATACCAAACAAAGTTGTGTACCAGTAAAACATTTTCTGACCGGCATTAAAACGACCGGAAGCCACCTTGCCTTTGTAACCTAAATATCCTCCGATGTGTCTGACCCATTGCTTATCATAGGAAGCAAAAATTGCATCTTTTATCCAGAGTTTGATACCAAAAATAGTTGTAATGATAAATACAATTCCGGCCCAGATATGAATAAGCAGCATTTGTTGAGGGGAATGAAACAGTAGCTTCTGCCATTCAGTTGAATTAAATGCCATAATTAAACCTGATATTGATAAAATTATAAAAGCAATTAATCGGAATAAATGAACCAATCTTTCAAATATTGAGAACCGGAGAACTTCTCCAGAGTTGGGGACATACCGTATATGTTTTGGCCCATAGCTGTGATAATGAAAAGTAATGAGGAATATTACCAGAATAATTCCTATACTAACCATAGGGCTTAAAAATTCCTGATGAAAAGCGTTTACTGCAAAGGAGAAAGGATTACAACCATAATACCGTCCATTGGATTTGGTAGTCTGGTTGCTGTTTTCATCATACAAATCCAGAATTCTTTGACCCTTGAAAAAATGTGCCTGGGGAGAATGACAATCTTCGCACCCATTTGCTCCCAGAGCCATATGCACCGGGGCGACATTATGACTGATAGAGTAGTTGGTACAGGGTTCGGTTGTGTAATCAAGTTCTTCCAGGTTTCCTGATTTATTCAGATGATACGCTTTTCCAGCTTTTACAAATACCGGATGAACTACAGAAAATCTCTCATTATTTTTTAATAATTCAGCATAAGCTGTTAGTCCTGCCATTATTTCTTCAGGTCTATTTACTTCCGGTTTACCATCATCATTGTCATCGGTTACCTTATCAGAAAACAGAGACCAGCCATCAGCATGTTCTTTTAGAAATAGGGGATAGATAACACTATCAGCATCAAAATTTCCCCACCAGATTGTGAGCAGGCTATTGAATGGGTAGATTACTTCATTCTCCCAGCGTTCATAGTTAGGACTCCACTCGGTAAGTTCACCGAAATTATCTGCATCAAGGGGATTATTGTAAAAGACCTGTTTGCCGGTTGAAGCTTCAAAGCCCATTGCTGCAGAACGTTTAAGCGTTGGAATATGACAGGCTTCACAAGAAATCTTTTTTAGATGCGAAGGTCTTATCGTTTTATGTTCCGGTACCGTTGCGCCCATATAACCTTCAGTGTGGCATTCTTTGCAGTCTTTCATGGTACCATCAAGATGATCGGCTACTCGTAAATCACTGGCATTTCCCTTGGCAAACATATGATCCGGTCCTGAAGAATGGCAGGCGGAACAACTTATTCCCTGCTCATTATGTACATCAGGATTATGTATATCGTTCCATGAGAATCCCCTTTTGCGGACATCGCTTTGACCATGACAGAACATGCAGTTGTCATCAGGGGGAGGCCATGACATATCAAGAGTTATTGAACCATCTTCATTAAAAAAGCGTTTGTTGTAAATTACCGTTGGCTCCTGGCCACTATTAACGGATCCTTCGATAAAACCAATTCTTGTTCCAGCAACAACAGCCCATTTGAAATTACCCTGTGAAAGTTGGAAAGATCTTTCGTCAAAATTGTATCCTTTAAGATGGCAAATAAAACAGTCTGCTTCAACAACACCGCTCTTATCCCAGTTACTTTGGTAGTAATCACCGTCCAACTCTTCACGAAGTTCAGGATTTTCAGCCAGGTTTTCATCATACCTGTTTCCATCACGATCAAATTCCAGTCCACCTCCACCTGGGTGACATGAACCACAGCTTATACTTGAACCATTGCTTTTTGCTGATCGGATAAATTCATAAACGGTGAGATCAATTTCATCGGCACTTTCATTCTCCTTTTTTGCCATTTGGCGGAGATACATCGGACACCATTTACCCAGCATACCGTTGGAAATCTCCCAGGGTCTTCCTTCAGCTTTTCCATACTCATCATCAACAACATCCCATCCCATTTGAAAATGGAAACCGGATGTTATTTCATCGTAATCATGACAGCTTCCGCAGGTCATAACTGTTGAGAAAGGACTGTTGGTATTATCCCCTGTCATGGGATTGATTTCTTCGGCATCTTTATCATAGAGAAATATCGCAGGATGTTGGGACCATGCAATATTAGAAAACAAGATAAAGAGGATCGAGATACTAATGATTATTTTTAAAAAACTTCGCATACTAAACCCCTGATGTTAGTTCAAAAATGCAAATTATTATCTATAACCGAATACCTCAGCATAGATAATTAACAAGATTATAATTAATCCGGTTATTAATGCCAGTGCTCCAAAGACGCGGATTACTTTGACAATAACCTTCGGTAGCGGTTCAACAAGATGCTTTTTAATTTTACGGTTTTCCATGAGTTCTTCATATTCACGGGGGCGGTCCTGCTGTAATTCTTTGACAGGAATACGGCCGGTGAAGATAACAGTATCCATCGGGAATTTATCAGGACGGAAATGAGTATTAAAGAAGTGCACTGTAAAAATAAATCCGGTAGCTAACAATGCTTCATCAGAGTGCACGATTGTGGCAACATTTATTATCCAGCCAGGGAGGAAACGGGTAAAGAATTCCGGGAACCAGAGCATAAGACCGGTTGTCCCGATTATAGCTACACCCCAGAAGACGGCAAAATAATCAAATTTTTCCCAATAAGTCCAGCGTCCATAGCGTGGTCTTGGTCCCATACCGAGGAACCATTTTAAAGTCCCAATTAACTCATTCAAATCTGTTTTCGATGGAATCATACTTTTCTGACTGGCTAAAAATTCTTTAAGAGTCTTTTTACTCTTACGGGCGGAGTTAATCAGATCATATAAATGCATTCCAAAATATGCAAAAGTAATAATTGCACATATACGGTGGATATATCCTGCTGATTCAAAACCACCTAACACTTCTGAAATGAACTGTGCCCAGCCTAAGTATGAGAATTTAAGGGTCATTCCTGTCAAAGCCAGACCAAGGAAACTGACCACTATCATAACATGCATCCAGCTTTGTATTGGTTTGAAACGGCGATATTCCAGACGACCATGAACAGCTTTACGTAATTTCTTGTGCTGTCGCATAGCCTGGAAAGATCTTGGCAGCCAGAGCAAGGTATGGGTACCGGCAATAATTAGAGTACTAACCAGCAAGATGGTCATAAACCAGAATGTATAATATAAAATAGGATATTTAGTGCGATCATGATGAGTGGCATGGGTCAGGTATCCGGCAAACTGGCGATGCGATCCGCTATGGCATTCGCCACAAGTTTCTACTATGTTTTGACGCGAGAGACTGGAAGTCGGTTCACTGGGAGGAAGGATATCGTGAGCACCATGACAGTTATGACATTTGGCTGCTGCTCCATAACCTAATTTGGATACTTTGCCGTGGAATGTTTCGAAGTATGATTCCGTAACATCCTCATGGCATCCTCCGCATTGGGATAAAATATCTGACTCAAATGAATCGGAATCAGTTCGACTGATTTCGTGAGAACTATGACAATCGGCACAATTTGGCAAAGGTTCTTCAGAATCACTGACGGTAGGGGAGTGGATACTATTTACAAATTTCTCAAATATTCCATTATGACAGGTTGCACAAGTATTAGAAATATTATCATGGTGTACGGTCGAGTTGGGATTATCTTTTGGTAGTTCCTTATGTGCTGTATGACAGTCGGTGCACATCGCTGTTACTACCAGTCCACTCTCAAGCAAACCTTTGCCATGAATACTCATTTTATAGGAATCAGCAAAGTATACTCCGGTGGTGTCATCAATTCTATCAGCAACTGATCCACCGGCAGTATGGCATTTACCACACAATTCCGGAACATTTATAGGGAAGGTGGGGGAGTTTGTATCAAGCTTACCTTTGATACTATGCTTTCCATGACAATCAGTACAATAGGGAGCATCACTATCACCACGATTATGAAGGGTGCCATGAGTACTGATTGTATATTCAACAACGACATCAGAATGACAAATGGAACAATCCACCCGATTGACTACTGTTTCGCATGGACGATCATACCCCGGGGTGGCTCCAGTATGGCATTGGGCACAGGTAGTTCCTCGGTGCATGGAACCATGAGTATCAACAGTATCAACATATAAGGAAATGACCTCATCATTTCGCATCATTGCCAAATCTTTATTGCTATGGCATTTCAGGCATTCCTTGTCAGCCATGCCTTCTTCATAAAAAACATTTCTAATTTTATGAGGTGAATGGCAATCAACACACGCAGGCACTTTGTGAGGTTCTTTTTGCCAGAGTTCACCTTTGATAACTTTTCGGTGTACCTTTTCAATCTGTCCGTGACATTGTTTGCAGGTATTGGCAATGTTGCTGCGATGAATACTCGACTGGGGATCTTCGTGATCCCGAACATTATGAGATGTATGGCAATCTATGCAGACAGCTGTTACGATCAATCCCTGATTAAAAAGTCCAACACCATGAATCGATTGAGAATAGTGAAATAAAACGCTGTCTTCAGGAATATCATATTTTTCTGTAATCTCTGTCCCTTCTTTATGACAACTACCACACATAAAGGGAATATTGAAACGGTTAACTCGAGCATCAGGTGATTGTGTATCAAGAATATCATGTGAGCCATGACAATCCCAACAACGGGGAGCAAGAGGTGCTCCGGCATGAACTATCTTGCCATGTAATGATTTATCATATTCATGCGAGATTTTATTATGACACTTGCCGCAATCCACTCCACCTTCGCCAACATCAGAATCTCCAGGTGAAACTATATTGTGTTTCCCATGACAATCAGAACATTGAGCCTTTTGATTGTGGATGCTTTCTTCATGATCTTCAAGTACTTCATCATGACACATACTACAATCAACAGGTTCAAGGTCTTCGTCGTGCGGGAAGTCATCAAATCCATCCAAATCCACATGACAGTTAATACACTCCATTCCACCATGTACGGAGTTGTCAAATCGATCTAAATCTACAAATGCAGAAACCTCTTCACCTGCTATATTAAGGCCGGTTAATTCGTCATCCTCATGACACATCATACAGGTTTCATTATCCTGGGCGACCAGGCTAACAGGTGTAATCAGAACGATTAAAGCGAATATGAAGGATATTGTTTTCATAAAGAAAATATAATACTTAATATACCTTATTTGGCAAGTTATTTTTTTCACAATCTTCAAAAAAATTGACCGGACATATCTAATTATAATATATCCGGTCTTTGTTTCACAACAATAAAACCAATCCTATTAGAACCCGTAACCGACACCAGCCCTGATCATCAGGAACTTGCCGGTTTCGATACCGTAAACATATCCGGCATCATCGTTAAGGCTTACGAAATCTCCATCAAGAGAAATCTTCACCTTTGGTGAAACTCTGTATTCCATACCTGTATTCAAGCTGATAGTCTGGAATTTCAGGTCAGAATATTCATCCATATCTTCAAAAGTGAAATCCTGGTGATGCAGTTCATGATCACCAGTACTATTGACTAATCTGTCTTCTACATCAGGCATATCAATCTGATCATACTGAGCATCAGACATATTATAGTTTATGTTACTATATAGACGTACTTTTGGTGAAACCTGGAATGAACCGGTGAGATATAAATTATGAGCATTGGTCTTATAATCGGTCATGGTGTACATGGAACCGTAATGTTTAGCGTCTCCCACGGAGTCGCGAAATAAATGACCCGCTCAGCCATCGAAGAGAGCTACAGTAACCGGCCCTCTCGATTTATAGTATCCATAAGAATATCCTGAGCTAAATACTGTTTTAGGATCAGGCATAAAGTTGATAGCTATCCCCGGCAAAGCCGTGAAATGCTCGACATCAATACTATCCAAATCGGTATTCTTATCGTAAGTAACTTTAGCAGTCAAATTGAAACTGACTTCGCTGCTTGACTGCCAGTTTAATCTCCAGTCAAATTGATGAAGAATAGTAGGCTCGGTTGTAATATTTTGATAGCGTAAATCTTCACGTTGATGATAGAAAATAAACGATGTTCCATCCAAAGGACTCAAATTATCACGACCTATATCTTCAAATAATCCTTTACTGGAAATATAAGGATCAGTTGTTTTCTCAACACGATACTTGAAAGAACTGGTATAGTTCAATCCCTTGCGGTAACGTATTTTGGCCTGTCCGGTAATTTTCTTGGTTGACAGACCTTCTTCATAGATGGGATAATCATTCCGATCAATTACTCTTAATCCACCCAGGACTGCTAATGTCCAACGATTATTCAGGCGAGTTATAACTTCAGCACTAAATCTACCATCCATCCGATCAATTGATGAATAGCGATAATAGTCAAAGTCAATGTTTGGTCCGGCAAGACCATCTCTGAAAGTTGGAAGATCGATAAAAGGATCATCAGCTTTCATTTTAGAAACTGAAGCTTTGGCTATAAAACGAGTTTTCTGAGAAAATGGTACGGTATAGTTAATCGCACCAGCCACAGCATCACTGGTTAAATCAGTTCCTTTGTTTGTGGTTTTGCTTATCATAAATGAAGAAGCTAATCTGCCTTTACCGAGTTTTCCTTTAAGACGAATCTTATGAGACATCTTTTCTGTCTCAGGATAAACTCCATAAGAAACCGTTGTGTCATCATAATTCATGCGAGGACCAAACTCACCGGAAGCTCCACCGTGAACCGGATGCTCAGCATTATCATAATCAGCAGTAGGATCATCAATTTTAGACTTAAATGTACGATACCCCATTGTATAACCAACACTGTAATTCTTGACATCAGCTTCAAGACCGGCTTCGATCTGATGAGTCTGTTTGTCAACATCGACAGTCTTTGAAGTCAGGTGACAGCTATAACAGTGATTTGAAGAAATCATCTGCTCGGTCCCTTTTTTCATAATACTGCGATGAGCTGCAACCAGCTTGAGATTATTCTTCTTGGAAATCAACAGACTGACTTTGGTCATTAACTCATGGCGAGTATAGTTATAATTTGCGCCCGGATCATTGACTGTATGCGTCAGCATTTTACCGCCAGCCTTGTCAATATAAGTAAGATTACCACCAACAGTAAGCGTATCAAGACCGACCCATTCCTGAGCTTGTACATTATTAAGAAGGTCCTGGCCTTGTTGTTTTGTTAATGATCGATATTGTACTTCAAAATTAAGACGGTTACCGAATACAGCTTTAAATTTACCATTTACATTTTCACTATCAAAATAGTGACCATCAAGGTAAATCAGTTTTCCACTTGATCTTGAAATCAAATTTAACTTAAACTCGGGTAATAATTCGTCATCTTTGAAAAGTTTATACTCCCCGACTTTATCAGGGTTGTCTTTAAAATCAGTGTAATGCGAGCCTAACCAGAATGATATATCGGTAGTTTTTGCATCATCTTCTGCAAAGACTGCACCAACAATCAATAGGGCAGACAAGCAAACTACTATGTTTACAAATAACTTAAACATGCCGTACTCCTATCTGGTTAAGGCGTTGCCGCCGGTTGAAATTGTTTGTGATGGCATATCACTGCCGTGGACCTGGGTGTGGCACTGAGTGCATTTGGTAAGCATACCTTTTTTCCAGGCATCACGAGTTGAAATCGATTCTCTTTCAGGATTTGCGTTCGGGGCAAACTTCTGATCGGTGCCGGTTACTGTTGCATGGAAGTGCATTGAGTGACAATTCAAACAAAGAGCCGGTTCATTCTGCTTCAACAGGTTATTGGCTACAGAACCATGAGCAGAGTGACAGATCATACAGTCTTCAACAACCGGAGAATGTTCGTATACAAACGGACCTTCTTTTTCGGCATGACAACTGTAGCAAAGTTCGGCTTTGCTGAAATCCTGCACAAAAGATGTGGCACCGCCATGGATATTATGACAATCCTGGCATTCCAATTTGCCTTCGGCAATTGGGTGATGTGACGGCATATAAGAAGCCGCTTTTACTGTGGCATGACAGTCATAACAGAGATCTGGTGATGATTTTTTCACCGAAGTAATCTCTGAAGTATGAATAGTATGACAACCAGTACAGCCGACATCTGCGGCATTATGGACCGAGAATTGCCATTCGTCCATATGCTGTCCATTATGACAGGTCATACAGAGCAAATCTCCGCCAAACTGATCCTGGTTCGCAGGGTTGATGATCTTTGTAGGATCACCTTCCTCAATATGTTCCAGGGCTGATCCATGACATGATTCACAGCCGTATTCCATCAGCTTTGAATCGTTTCCGAAATATGTTCCATGAGGTGTATTATGGAATCCTACGGAAATTTCATGACAACCAGCGCATGTTTCATCCGGAACGCCAGCCATAGTGCTGCCAACAGCAAATAGCAAAGACGCCACGAATAATACCAGGAACATTCCCGAACCTCTCAAATTTTTCGGGAAAACGTTACCAAGCGATTTCATGCTTCCTCCTCGAAATTAGTTATCGCTAACTCACTTTTATTAAAAACTTTATTCGTATTTTCAAATAACTTGTCTGTCATTTTATGTTAATCCTCTTTAGACTTGAGACCTCTCACGTAGATAGGCACGTTGTTGGCGATTACTTCCGCCGGTTTGTAGCTTTTGCCCTGCATCCCTTTCCATAGGGTAGTTGACAGGGAACAGTCAAAGACCATCCCGGTAAAACACCGAGCAGTAATTTCATTATGTTTTTTGACAATAATTCCGGCATCATAGAGGCGATCAAACTGTCTTAGTAAAAATTTGACGTAGCCACCGCGAATCATATTAAATACTTGCTTGGCTTTTTCATGGCCATTTAAGGCAGAAAACAGTAGAAGACGGTATAAATCTGAATTTTTAGAATAGAAATTTATGATGTGCTGAGCCAGAGTTGAAAGGAGAATATATACATCATCTTCATTTTCAAGCTTCTTAAATAATTTCTCATTATCAAGTCGAGTAGCGATTGATTCCAGAACGGCATTATAGATATCATCTTTTGAAGCAAAATAACGATAGAGGGCAGGTTCAGAAATACCACAGGCTGCGGCTAAATGCTTCATAGTCATGCCGTCATAGCCTTCTGATGAAATCAGACGTGAAGCTTCCTCCACAATCTGATGTTTTCTGTTCGATCCTTTTGCCGTCATACTAATCTCCGTTAGTTATTATTCACTAACATATATTTCTTATCGGTTATGTCAAGTAAAATCAGACTAATTTAGCTATCTTTTTGTGAAATATTGCACATGCTTTTTGTGTGGATTATACTATGATGATAGCTATCAAGGCCTTAGGGTTTTTTGATGACAGAACAAAAACTAATAATAGGTAGTAAGTTATTGTTGTAATGATCGTTAAATCAGAAATGGAGTGAGAATCTTTTCCATAGATCCTGAATCAACTTATGGTATTAATCGACTTTTTCAAGTTAGGGTCATTTACCGGAACCAGTGGATGCTGAGTGAAAAATCTCCAGAAGACATAAAGGAAAATACCACCAATACCAATAAATGCAACCAGATCGATCCAGCTTAGATGAACCCCATGATGACTCAAAGAGGGCATAACCAGCCAATAAATATCAATCCAATGCATAACCAGTATCCAAAGGGTCATTATAGTCATGACTATTTTATTACGCTTAATAGTTTGCGGGAAGAGCATAAAAAACGGGATTATGAAATGGCCGAAGACAATTATCAATGATACAATTTTCCAGGAACCTTCCCAGCGATGTAAAAACCAGATAGTCTCTTCGGGAATGTTGCCATACCAAATTAGAAAATACTGGGAGAAAGCCATATATCCCCAAAAAATAATAAAAGCAAAAATCAATTTACCCAGATCATGATAGTGCTCTTTAGTGATAGCTTTTGTCAGGACACCATTGTTCTGGAGACGTATAACTAAAAATGAAGTCAGGGAAAGCATAGCCAGAAAAGAGCCAGCAAAAACATAGACACCAAATATGGTCGAATACCAGTGAGCATCAAGCGACATAAGCCAGTCAAAAGCAGCAAATGTAAGAGTAAATGCAAACAAAATCATTCCCGGGGCGCTGATCGTTCTAAATTTTTTAATCTGTTCAAAATTAGCAGAGATATTTTGTTTCATTGATAAGCGATTTAGCATGACGGCTAATATTGTCCAAATGAGAAAATAAAGAACGGCTCTAATAATAAAAAAAGTATAATTCAAATACCCTGCTTTTCCCTTCAGCAGATGATCATTGGCGACCAATTCTGTATCGGACCAGTGAAATAATTCTCCAACTCCAATTATAATTGGAATAAATAGCAGCCCCATAAAAGGCAATGTCATCATCATACTTTCGCCAAATCGTCTGAGTACTACTGACCAATTGGCGTTAACAAGGTGATGAAGCATTACAAAAAACAGACCACCGAGGGCAATTGAAACCCAAAAAACAAAAGATACAAGATAGGAATGATAAAATTGTTTGGAATCAGAAAACCAACCTACAGCCGATAAAACCAATCCCAGAATACCGATAATCAGGGCAATATTGCCAAATTTACCTTTATCAGTTAATAAATATGTCTGATTATCAAATTTCATGACTTTAATTGGTTTCCTCTCTAAATTCAGCAGGGACATCTTTTTTAGTGGCGTTATGACTACGCTGTAATGCTCTCAGGTAGAGGATTATCGACCAGCGGTCATCAACTGAAATCTGATGTTTATATGACGGCATATTGCGCACGCCATTTGAAACAACATCAAAAATATATCCATCTGTAAATTGTCTGACACTATCGGTGTGGAAATTCGGTGGTGTAACGTACTTGTAGTCTTCTTTACTCATGACTCCGAGTCCATCTCCAACTTTGCTATGGCAAGGTGAGCAATAGATATTATATCTTTGCTGGCCACGATCCAATCTTTCGCTGGTTATTTCAACCGGAGAATTTTTTATAAACTTCCCACTCTCATCTTTTCCGGTATAATATTCTGTATCTTCCAGTAACCTTCCTTGTGCAACTGTTCCTTCAACCAGGGGACGCATAGTTGAGCCATCTTCAAAATATTTGCTTTCTGCCTGGGCTTTATACTTTGGCTGATCATCCATATTCGGATTAAGGTGAATCGGAGGTTGATCTGACACATCTCCACGTCCACAGCCAGCAAAACTAATTAGAACAATGAGCGATACAACTGAAAAAATCAGTTTAATAGGAGTACTATTAATCATCCCTAATCGTCCTCCTGTAAAAGTTCGCAATCGGAACCACCAATAGATTCAAGGAACTGAATTGTTTTGGTTTCATCAAATTGCGGATCTTTCACTTCAACGCTGATAAAAAAGAGATGATCCGATGCTGCTTTAAATTTCTCAGAATTGAAAACCGGATGATTGAACCTCGGTAATCCATTTAAAGCAAGCATGCCAAACAATGCGGTAAAGGCAGCAAGCAATACACCTACTGCAAATGTAACCGGGACATACGCCTGATAACTAAACAGTGGTTTTCCTGAAATCACCAAAGGATAATCTATTGTTGAAGTCCACCACTGTAAAGCCAAAGCACTGGAAGTTCCTATAATTGCAGCCAATCCGACTAACCAACCCAATGATGATCGTTTTAGGCCCATTGCTTTGTCAAGACCATGTATAGGGAAGGGGGAATGACAATCATAATTTTTAAATCCGGCATTCTGCATTTTTTTAGCTGCTTCAAGAAGATCAGAGGTACTCTCAAATTTTGCCATTGCACCAACAGTCTTTAAAACACTATTACTCATGGTGTCCACCTCCATGATGAGGATCTGCTTCAGGGAGAACAGTTTTAACCTCTGACATTGAGATCATTGGCAAGACTCTGATGAATAGTAAAAAGAGGGTGAAGAAGAGTCCGAATGATCCTATAAATGTCATAATATCCCAAATTGTCGGGCTAAAATAATCCCAGTTTGCCGGGAGAAAATCTCGTGACAAGGATGAGACAACAATAACAAAACGCTCGAACCACATACCAACATTAATTAGAAGCGAGGCAACAAACATAACCGGGACTGTCCGACGAAGTTTTTTGATCCAAAATATTTGTGGTACAAGAACATTACAAGTTATCATGATCCAATATGCCCAGGCATAATTACCAAAGGCGCGGTTAATAAAAGTGAACTGCTCATAAATATTACCGCTGTACCAGGCAATAAAGAATTCTATTGAATATGCATAACCAACCATCATACCCGTCAGAAGCATGATTTTATTAATTTTTTCAAGATGGTTGATGGTTATCAAATTCTCTAAATTAAAAATCTTTCGGGCAATTACAGAAAGAGTCATAACCATTGCAAAACCAGAGAATATTGCCCCGGCAACAAAATATGGCGGGAAAATTGTGGTGTGCCAACCGGGTAATATTGAAATGGCAAAGTCAGTACTAACCACACTATGAACAGATAGTACCAGAGGAGTGGAAATACCAGCCAGAATCAAATATGCCAATTCATAATGACGCCATTGACGATTGCCGCCTCTCCAACCAAGAGAGAATATTCCAAAAATCATCTTTTTAACTTTAGTGACAGCACGATCTCTGAGAGTTGCCAGATCAGGAAGCAGTCCGGTATACCAGAACAGGAGAGAGGCTGTAAAATAAGTACCTACTGCAAATACATCCCATAATAGGGGAGATCGGAAATTGGGCCACATCTCCATCTGATTAGGAATCGGGAACATATAATAAGCAATCCAGATACGTCCGACATGGATCCCCGGAAAAATCAAAGCACAGCTAACTGCAAATAATGTCATTGCTTCGGCAAATCTGTTAATCGAAGTTCTCCATCTTTGCCTTAACAAAAAGAGGATTGCAGAAATTAGTGTACCGGCATGCCCGATACCAACCCACCAAACAAAGTTAACAATTGCCCAACCCCATCCGACCGGGTTATTCAATCCCCAGATTCCAACACCTTCCCAGACAAGAAAACCAATCGAACCAGCCAGGATCAACAATAGGGATAAGGAAGCTCCTAATGCCAGAAACCAAGTCTTGGGAGTTTTCTTCTCGATTACTCCTGAGATTTTTTCCGTAATGCTTTTAAATGTCTGTTCACCCTTTAGTAAAGGCTCATCAGTCGGCATTGTTATATTTTCAACGGGTTTGTTCACTTCACTACTTTGTTAATGTTTAACAGTTTCCTTTTTATCAGGAATTAGCTTCTTATTATAATTTCTAACTTTTGCAAGATATGAATTTCGCGGTCGAACATTAAGTTCTCCCAAGAGTTCATAATTTCTATCTATTTTTTTCAATGATGTTACAATGCTTTCAGGATCATTAATATTACCAAATTGAATAGCACTTGCCGGACATGCTTGCTGGCAGGCGCTCATAAAGTCACCATCTTTAATTACCCGGTTCTCTTTTTTAGCTGATAGCTTTTCTTTTTTGATTCGTTGGATACAGAAAGTGCATTTTTCCATTACTCCGCGTGAGCGAACTGTTACGTCCGGATTCTGAGCCATTTTAACAACTTCAGGCAACTCATTAGTATAGTTAAAGAAATTAAACTTTCTTACTTTATAAGGACAGTTGTTGGAGCAATAGCGGGTTCCAATACAACGATTATAGGTCATATTATTTATGCCCTCTTCATCGTGTGTCGTCGCCGCTACCGGACAGACTTGCTCGCAAGGAGCATTTTCACAATGTTGGCAAGTAACCGGCATCACAACTATCTCAGGATTATCTTCCTCACCAGTGAAATAGCGGTCATTACGCATCCAATGCAGCTCGCGGCCTTTGCCGACTTGCTCTTTGCCTACAATGGGTATGTTATTCTCACTTTGACAAGCAATTGTACAAGCTCCACAGCCAATACAGGAAGTCAGATCAATGACCATGCCCCATTGATAACCCTTACTATAATCAAAATCTGGGAAAAGTGATTCCAGGGGCGGATGCTCCACCATCTCTTTTGCAAATTCAGGGTTTTGCTTATATTCATCCAGCGATGCTTCCCTGACAATTGCCCGGCCTTCCATACGATTGGCATCCTGAGTGTTCGACATTGTGTGTTTCTGGCCGATCTTAACTATTTGAACATCATTATTTACATATAAATTGTCTGATTTTCTTAATGGGTAAGTATTGAATCCAACATTGTCTGCGATTCGTCCAATTTCTTTTCTGCCATATCCAAGAGTTAAACCAATAGAGTAATCAGCAAATCCGGGAATAATCCAAATCGGAATATCCGTTTTATTACCAGAAACGGTCAATGTAATAATATCACCATTTTCCAGATTATAATCATTTGCTGTTTTGGTGCTGACAATCGCAGCATTATCCCATACTAACTTTGTTATTGGATCTGGTAATTCCTGTAGCCATCCATTGTTTGCATAACGACCATCAAAAAGTAGAGAGTCCCGGAATACAACTTCGAGTTTATCAGAAGGACTTGATGTATTTGAAATATTACTAAGACGGCTTTTATTTAATTTAGGTCGAACAGTATCGTCTTTATTGGAATCATAAATTCCATCATGAAGCGTTTTACGCCAACCCTTTTCGAAATCTCCCTTGATGATATCTTTCCATGTCTCCCTGACAACATCGTATCCATTAGTCGAAATTCCAGTTGTAATCAATGAAACAAAATCGACATCACCAATTCCATTATATAAGGGAGCAATTAATGGCTGAATAATGCTTAAAGTATTATCAGAAGATGCCGCATCACCCCAACTCTCGAGAAAATTAGCTCGAGGAATATGCCAGGATGTAAGTTTTGATGTCTCATCATTATATTCACTAAGATGAATTGTATTCTTCACCTTTTTTAATAGAGATTCAAAATTAAAATCAGATGGCGCATTATAAGCCGGGTTGCCACCAATTATCAGAAGTGTATCAATATTGCCAGAATCAATTTTGCTAATGAGTTTATTAAATTCATTAAGATTTGGAGAGAGAGAAAACTTAGTTTCTCTGAACGTAATAGTTTTATCAATATTATCGAGGGCTTCATTTATCAGAAGAACAACTTCATGAAGCCATTGTGGCTGTGATTTCCCCGCGATTACAATTGATTTTTCTTTATTCGCCAATAAATCATCAGCGATTGCTTCAATCCACTTTTTGTCAAAAGAATCATTACTTCTTTGTTCCGGAAGATCCAGTTTAAGACCTCTCCGAACCAATTCATCGCTTAATGCTAAAGCGAATTGTCCGATTTTACTGCTTTGAAGTTTTAGTCTGTGATCAGCCGATGCTCCGGTTACAGAAAAGCCGCTCTCAATCTGGTAAAGTCGATTCATTTTGTCATCAGGAGAAGATAATGTACGTCCTTTTGTAAATCCTTTTGTTGCCAGAACCGAATCATTTTCATTTTGCATGAAATCAGCATCAAATGATACTATCAGATCGGCCTTGTCATAATGGTAACTTGGTTTGAGGTCTTTGCCAGAAAGATTCTTTATTGATGAAATTGAAGCTTCATCACTTATCGGTTCATAAGCAACCCAGGTTGCTTTTGGGTATTTCTTATCAAATTCTTTTTTCAGCCGAGCCATTGTAGGTGAATTATACGATTCAGATATTACTGCAAATTTTTCACCTTTATTATTACTGTATTTTTCAAACTGCTCTGTCCAGAAAACGGTAAAGTCATCATATTCTTTTTCATTGCCATCAAGAAGTACTTTGCCGGAGCGATCAGGATCATAAAGATTTAAAATTGCTGATTGCATAAATATATTGGAAGCACCTAGTGAGGAAGGATGGTTGGCGTTGCCTTCTATTTTAGTAGGACGACCTTCATGGCTTTCAATTAGAAGCCCATAGGCTGAATTTCCAAAAGGCATGGTAGTAGCATAATATTGAGCAACTCCCGGAATTATTTCTTCGGGTTGTTTGACATAGGGAATAATCTTTTCAACAGGTTTCCGGCATCCAGCCAAACCGGCCATAGCCATAGAAGCACCCATTATACCCAAAAAGCTTCTGCGACTATAATTATTAACATCTTCCGATTTTTGGGTATGATGTTCTTTATGAAGCTGCTTTCTGTAGTCAGGGCTTTTTTTAAGGCTTCCCAGACTTCGCCAATATTTTTTATCTTTATCAGTCATAATTATTATCTATGGCAACCCGAACAATTTGTCGGTGGATTAATATTCTTTTCATTAATAATTTGATTAGCCAATTCAGCTTGATTGTCTGGTTTTATCCAATTCATATTGACAATTTCTTCCTGTGGCCTGAGATGGTCATTTGGATTTCGATGACAATCAAGACACCAGCTCATCGATAGTGGTTTTACCAATGTGACTTTTTCCATTTGAGCAATGTTGCCATGACAGGTAAAACAACCAACTCCGGCTCTTAGATGAGCACTGTGATCAAAATAGACATAATCGGGAAGGTTGTGTACTCTGATCCATTCAATTGGTTGACCACTGGTCCAGCTTTCTAATACCGGAAGCATTTTTTCACTTTGAGAACTAACTATTGTGTGGCAATTCATACAGGTCTGCGTTGGCGGTATATTAGCTATTGGAGCTACTTCAACATAATTATGACAGTAGCGGCAATCGACTCCCAGATCACCGGCATGAACCTTGTGGCTGTATTCTACAGGTTGGACTGGCTGGTAGCCAACATCTGTGTACATGGGGGAACCATAATACCAGATTAACCCAATAACCCCGCTAATTACAACAATAGACCCTACTAAAACTAAAAGAGGAAGTTGATTAGTCCACTTTGGAAATAATTGTCCCAACTACAAACCTTTATTTCAACGAATTCAATTATGATGTATCAACATTTCAGTGTTATTTTACAACACTCTTCTATAAAAGAAAATTGCCATACATGCAACAGAAAAAAAAATAAACTACAATAAAATTGCTAATAAATTAGTTATGTTATACATATTTTTTGTAATATGTATTAACTTAATCTTCTTTAGGTATATTTAATGCAACTTTTTCAAATTGGTTCCCATTCTTGAGTAATTTTGTGAAAAGATATCAATTAATTTTATAATACATTAAAAAAGATATAAAAGCTCTATAAATGAAAAATTAATATTATTTGCTTCGGATTTAATTAATAAGATTGTATACTTTATGACTAATTAAGAGAATGTGTAAAAAATTAGATATTTTCTATGAACTTTTTAAATGGTATGTAATTGTAATGATTGTATGTTTTTGGATAGGAAAATGTCTGAATTAGAAAACAGAAAGACATCAGAAAGGTCAGAAAATAGACCTGCAAAATCCTGTATCCACTGTGGTGATCCATGCGGGAAGGGGAGCATTCAGTCGGGTGACCACTATTTTTGCTGTCCCGGCTGTTTGACTGTTTATAACCTTCTGAATGAGAACAGCCTTGATGATTACTATTCAATTGAGGATAAGCCCGGCCTGAGACCTGATCGTATCAATACTGTAGAACGCTTTGCTTACCTTGATAAAAAAGAGATCAGGGAAAAGCTGCTGGACTATAGTGATGATAAAATTGCAAAAGTAACATTCTCAATTCCTCAAATACATTGTTCTTCATGCATATGGCTGCTTGAAAACCTCTATAAACTAAATCCAGCGGTTCAATCTTCCAGAGTCAATTTTCAAAAACGAATTGTCTCAGTGACATTTAATATTAACGAACTCTCATTGAAGGACCTGGTTTTTGTTCTGGCATCAATAGGCTACGAACCTGAAATTAATTTATCTTCCGTTGGGGAAAAAAAGAAAGATATTTCATTTAGAACTCTTTATGCAAGGTTGGCAGTAGCTGGATTCTGTTTTGGCAATGTCATGCTTCTAAGTTTTCCGGAATATCTTGGATTTGATGCTGAGGTTGAAGCCAGTTATGGTTTTATATTTAGTATTACAAAAATATTATTGTCGCTGCCCGTTTTGTTTTTTAGTGCTTCGGACTTTTTCATATCGGCTTACAAAAGTATCAAGCAGAAACACATTAATATGGATGTACCGGTTTCATTGGGGATAATTATTCTATTTCTAAGATCTCTATATGAAGTAGCAGTACTCAATCAAGCCGGATACTTTGATTCGATGTGTGCTCTGGTCTTTTTATTATTAATTGGGCGGCTATACCAAAAGAAAACATATTTCAGTCTCGCATTTGGAAGGGATTATAGATCTTATTTGCCGATCTCTGTCACTTCAAAAAATGAAAACGGAACAGAAACCAGTATCTCTCTTGATGAATTGAATAAAGGAATGAGAATAATTATTCGTAACTATGAAATTATTCCTGCTGATTCAGTTTTTATTAAGGGACAGGGGAAAATTGATTATAGTTTCGTAACCGGTGAATCGAATCCAGTAACTATATCCTCAGGTGATAAGGTGTATGCCGGTGGAAGGCAAATGGGTCAATCCATAGAGTTGGAGATTATAAAAAAACCTTCGCGCAGTTACCTTATGCAGCTTTGGGCACAAACAGAACAGGTTATAGAAGCACAACCCGGTTTAACTTCTCTTGCGAATAGATTAGCATTTTACTTTACTCCGACAATTCTGATATTGGCATTCATAACAGGAATTTACTGGTTAATTTTTGACTCATCCAAAGCCATGAACGCTGCTACTGCTGTTTTGATAATTGCCTGTCCCTGTGCATTAGCATTGGCATCCCCTTTTACATTGGGGACTATCCAAAGAATAATGGGAAAAAGCAAACTTTTCCTTAAGGATGATACTGTTGTAGAAAAGATGTCTCATTTGAATGCGATGGTTTTTGATAAGACCGGGACAATTACCCAATCAGGTGCTTCCACGCCAGTCTTTGTTGGTGCTGAATTAACTGATGAACAAAAATCAATGATTTATTCTCTGGTAAGACAATCAACCCACTCACTGTCAGTTCTGATCACCGATATACTTTCTAATTCCAAAATTTACACAGTTAAAAACTATGATGAACTGAGGGGACGGGGTTTGGAAGCTGATGTAAATGGTTATCATGTAAAAATAGGCTCTTATAAATGGATGGAAATAAAAAATAAAGACAAATTAGAAACGACTTCTGTTTTCGTTTCAATTGATAATGAAATTTTGGGTTATTATCGAATTGCCAATCTTTTTAGAAAAGGGATGACTCAGGTTATTACTGATTTACGAAAAAATTATGCTATATCGCTTCTCTCTGGTGATAATGATTCAGAAAAAGAGAGAGTTGCCGAAATGTTTGGTGCTGATGCTGAACTGCTGTTTAACAGATCTCCACATGATAAATTGTCATATATCAATACTCAGGTCAATAATGGGCAACAGGTTGCAATGATTGGTGATGGATTAAACGATGCTGGTGCACTAAAAGCTGCCACGGTAGGAATCACTGTTGCAGAAAATGCTTCGTCATTTTCTCCGGCTTGTGACGGCATCCTGATGGCATCTGAATTCAGGCACCTTTCTCAGTTTTTTAAATTGTCTTCTGATGGTATAAAAATAATTAAAGTTAGCTTTATAATTTCTTTATTATATAATATTATCGGGTTGGTATTTGCGGTTCAGGGTACATTGTCTCCTGTGATTGCTGCTATATTAATGCCAGCCAGTTCTGTAACGGTAGTGCTTCTAACTACTGTTGCATCGTTTTTGTCGGCCAGAAGAAGAGGTTTGATATAATGGAAGTAATGGTTTTGCTGATTATTTTCTCGCTAATTGTAGCTGTTGGATTTCTTATGGCGTTTATATGGGCATTGCGCAAAGGTCAATTTGATGATTTGTTGACTCCGTCTATTAGGATGTTATTTAATGATAATGGGAAAAAAGATAAGAATAAAATTGGAGAACGTTGATGGCTGTTGAAAAATTCGAATATGATAATATAATTGTTAGAAATTTTGCGCTGGCTACAATATTCTGGGGAGCGATTGGAATGCTGGTCGGAGTTCTTGCAGCTCTTCAATTATTTATCCCTGAACTAAATTTTAACTTCGGTCCAACTACGTTTAGCCGGATCCGCCCTCTCCATACTAATGCTGTCATATTTGCTTTTGTTGGAAACGGCATTTTCATGGGAGTTTATTATTCTCTACAACGGCTATGCAAAGCCAGAATGTTCAGCGATCTGCTGAGTAAAATAAATTTCTGGGGTTGGCAGCTTATTATTGTTTCAGCCGTTCTGACATTGACCGCCGGCTTCACTACTTCAAAAGAATATGCCGAGCTTGAATGGCCCATTGATATTGCGATTGCAATTATTTGGATTGTTTTTGGCTGGAACATGTTTGGGACTATTCTAAAAAGACGTGAGAGGCATATGTATGTGGCTATCTGGTTTTATATCGCCACATTTATTACTGTTGCCATCTTGCATGTCGTCAACTCAATCGAACTTCCGGTTACTTTTTTAAAAAGCTATCCCGTTTATGCCGGTGTTCAGGATGCACTGGTTCAATGGTGGTATGGCCATAATGCGGTAGCCTTTTTCCTGACAACACCCTACCTCGGATTGATGTACTATTATCTTCCCAAAGCAGCCAATCGACCGATATTCTCTTATCGTTTATCTATTGTACATTTCTGGGCATTAATATTTATCTACATTTGGGCAGGTCCTCATCATCTTCTTTATACATCACTTCCCAATTGGGCTCAATCATTGGGAACAGTATTTTCAATTATGTTAATTGCCCCATCCTGGGGAGGTATGCTTAACGGCTTGCTTACTCTTCGCGGTGCCTGGGACAAGGTGCGCGATGATCCGGTATTGAAATTTATGGTGGTTGCGATTACGGCATATGGTATGGCTACTTTTGAAGGACCGATGCTGGCTCTTAAATCAGTAAATGCTATTTCTCATTATACAGATTGGACAATTGCCCATGTTCATGTGGCAGCACTTGGCTGGAATGGATTTTTGACATTCAGTGTTCTCTACTGGCTGATCCCAAAAATATATAATACCACCCTTTATTCCAAAAAAATGGCTGAGTATCATTTCTGGATTGGTTTCCTGGGAATACTGGGTTATGCATTGCCGATTTATTTTGCAGGTATAACACAAAGTTTAATGTGGAAGCAATTTACTCCAGAAGGCTTCTTACAATATCCAAATTTCCTGGAAACCGTTCTTCAAATTGTACCTATGTATATTATAAGAGCTATATCCGGTACTCTGTATCTCGTCGGGGCGCTTATGGCTGGTCATAACCTGATGAAAACTATGAAGCAGGGAAAATTGATTGCCTCAGAATCAGCAGAAGCTCCAGCTCTTGAAAGAAAAAAGATTGTAGATAAAAAAGGGATGCATCGTCACCGGATTCTGGAAAGAAAACCGGTTGTCTTTTTGATTTTAACGACTATTGCAGTAGCTATCGGTGGAGCGATTGAGATTATTCCGACATTTTTGATTAAATCGAATGTGCCGACAATTTCCAGTGTTAAACCATATACTCCATTAGAACTTGAGGGTCGGGATGTGTATGTTGCAGAGGGTTGTTATAATTGCCATTCTCAGATGATCAGACCATTCCGATCAGAGACCGAGCGTTACGGCGAGTATTCCAAAGCCGGGGAATTCGTATATGATCATCCATTCCAATGGGGTTCCAAACGGACCGGACCGGATCTTCATCGCATAGGTGGGAAATATCCTGATGCCTGGCATTACAATCACATGATTTCTCCTCGAATGATGTCGCCCGGGTCACTGATGCCGCCATATCCATGGCTAGCAGAAGATTTAGTTGATACCGAGATTACTCCGGCAAAAATAAGAGCGATGCAAAAATTGGGTGTTCCATATCCTGAAGGATTTGAAAAATATGCAGTTGCAGATATGGAAAAACAAGCGGCCGAAATTGTTAAAACCTTAAAAGAATCAAATATTACATCACCGCCCGATACCAAGCTTATTGCATTGATTGCTTATTTACAAAGGTTGGGGACTGATATAAAAGTGAGTGAAGAAAAGTAATGCTTAGGAAAATGATATGATAAAAGATGTATTACAGTCTATTAATAATGTAGAGTTATATCCCATAGTTTCTATGGCTCTTTTCCTGATCGCTTTTCTAATGGTGATTATGTATATGATTCGATTAGATAAAAAGGAAATTGAAAGATATAGCCGATTTCCACTTGAGGATTCCGATAGAATAAAGCCGGCGACTATTCCGGTAAGCGATGAAGATATTAATGGTGGAGTTAGATAATGGCGGAGTACAAAGACGAACTGCTGGACCATGATTATGATGGTATAAAAGAATTGGATAACGAACTACCGCGGTGGTGGCTGTATCTGTTCTATTTTACAATTGCATGGAGTTTAGTCTATATGGTCTATTACCATATGTTTGATATAGGTTATCTGCAGGAAGATGAATATCTGGCTGAAATGAATCCCAGTTATGTGAGAATATCTGATGCCGATACAAAAGTCCTTGGACTTATTCCTGAATATCACTCACCTTATCATAAACCAAGCAGAGAATTGACACCGCGATTAGCGGCATTATCTTCAGGTGATGTCAAACGAGTTTTTATGACTGCTGAAACCGATACTACAACCTATTTGGCAATAAGCGATCAGTCAGGATTATCTGATGGTAAAGAAGCATTTCTTAAAAATTGTGCCCAATGCCACGGTAATTTTGGTGAAGGAGGGGTAGGGCCAAATATGACTGATGATTACTGGCTGCATGGTGCAGATATATCATCAATTGTTAAGAGTGTCAAATATGGTTATCCATCAAAAGGAATGATTAGCTGGTTGGGAACTATGAAAGAAGAAGATATTATTAAAACGGCCAGTTATATTCAAACATTAAGAGGTACTAATCCGCCAAGAGCACGGGGACCTCAGGGAGATCTGGTAACCGAATAGATTATCATCTCGTAATATAATGGAGACAGAATCATTTCGCGATAAAATCGCGACTGCCGAAACTGATGGCAGGCGAATCTGGATGTACCCGGCCAAACCGGAGGGAAGGCTGCATCGGGCCAGATCAATTGTTGCTACCGGTCTGATTATCTTTTTCTTTATAGCACCTTTTCTTAAGTACAATGACCACTCTTTGTTATTGTTTAATATTTTTGAACGCCATTTTATATTCTTTGGATTGATTTTCAAACCGCAGGATTTCCACCTTGTAGTATTAGCTGTCTTGGCTTTGGTCATTTTCATAGTTTTATTTACGGCAGTATTTGGAAGATTATTTTGTGGGTGGGTTTGCCCTCAGACTATTTTTTTAGAAATGATTTTTAGAAAATTAGACTATCTAATAGACGGTTCTCAAGTCCAGCAAAAGATATTGGCAAATGCACCCTGGACAGGCACTAAGATTTTCAAGCGAGTTCTCAAGCATAGTATCTTTATGTTCTTATCAATTGTGATTTGTAATTACACCATTGCTTACATTGTTGGAGTTGATAAGACAATCGAAATTATTACTCAATCGCCTTTGAATCATCCGACTGCTTTTGCAGCCATTATGATTCTTAGCTTTTTGTTTTATGGTGTATTTTCGTGGTTCAGAGAACAGGCTTGTACGATGGTCTGCCCCTATGGGCGGCTCCAGTCAGTACTTATCGATTCCAACACTATTGTTGTTGCCTATGATTACCTGCGGGGGGAGCCAAGGGGGAAAAATAAACCTGGTGTAGAAAAAGTACAACGAGGGGATTGCATTGATTGTTATGCATGTGTGAAAGTCTGTCCTACAGGAATTGATATCCGCAATGGTACCCAATTGGAATGTGTTAATTGTACAGCTTGTATTGATGCCTGCAATGACGTTATGATAAAAACAAAGCGTCCTCAGGGTTTGGTAAGATATTCCTCTGAAAACAAAATAGCTGGATCTGTCAAATCCAGATTTACCGGTAGGATTGTTGTTTACTCGGTAGTTCTTACATTATTACTAACATTGTCTATTGGATTACTTCTTAATCGAACCGATGTGGAAGCAATTATACTTCGGGCTTCAGGATCAATGTACTATGAAAGTGAAGATAGTATTCGCAACCTTTATACAGCTAAAATTACTAACAAAACTTTCGATGAGTTATCTCTTGAGTTCCGACTTAAGTCACCGATTGGCGGTAAACTATCCATTGCAGCCGGTGAAGTTAATTTAGAACCAGAAGAGATCACCGAAGCGGCCATTATAATCGAGATCCCTAACAATTTAATTTATACAACTTCGTTAATAGTAGTAATAGAGATCCTCACGGATAACAAAGTGATTGATGAAATCACAACTAATTTTATGGCTCCGGAAAGAACAAATTCCAATGACAAATAAGAATAAAAAATCAAAGTGGGGTTATGGGATTACTTTACTATATGTAGGATTTGTCCTCTTTATGCTTGCAATAGTATTTTATGTCTCTTTTCAGGATTTCCAGATGGTAGAAGATGATTATTACCAGAAGGAATTGGTTTATCAGGATCAGATTGATAAATTAGAAAGAACTCGTAAAAATAATGCTGATGTAATTATAAAAATTGCTGACAATGGAAACATTTTGCTTAAATTCCCTGTTATGAACAATATGGATATAACGGGAGATATTAAGCTCTTTCGGCCTTCAAATGTTCGTATGGATATTGATTTACCTGTTGAGCTTGATACATCCGGTACTCAGGAAATTGAAACTACTAAGATGGCGCGAGGATATTGGAAGGTCAAGATTGACTGGATGGCTGATTCGGTTGAATACTACAGCCAGTCGCCTTTGTTTTTAAATTAGGAGAGATTATGGAACTCTGGACAGCATTAATAATTGGTTTAGCAGGAAGTCTACACTGCATTGGGATGTGCGGACCAATTGCAATTGCTTTACCGATTGAGGATATACCAAAACACCAACTCATCGTTGGCAGATTGTTTTATAACATAGGTCGAACAGTGAGCTATGCAGTCATGGGTTTAATCTTTGGTTTTGTCGGACAATCGTTTTTCATTGGCGGTTATCAGCAGACTCTATCTATAGCACTTGGTGTTTTGATACTTCTGGCACTCCTTTTGCCAAGTAAATACGCCGCCTTTTTGACCGGAGCAAAGCTGCATAACAAGATGGTTATGAAAATGAAAGGGCTATGGCTCAAGCTGATAAATAAAAAGACAGTAGGTTCGTTATTTGGAATCGGAATACTGAATGGTTTTCTACCTTGTGGACTAGTATATATCGCTATAGCCGGTTCTATCTCGACAGGTTCACCACTTGGAGGTTCTTTGTATATGGCTGTTTTTGGAGTCGGAACGATTCCGGTAATGCTGACAATGTCTCTTGTTGGAAAATTAATAAGTTTTAAATTCAGAGCAGGATTGAAAAAAGCTCTACCGGCAGGTGCAGTAATATTAGCTCTCCTGTTTATTCTGAGGGGGATGTCTTTGGGCATTCCGTATATTAGCCCCAAAATTGAAAAACAGGAAAGCGGAGAAACAACTGTCAATTGCTGTCATCCTGCTGAAGATTCACTCTCAGTGGAACCGAAGAAGTAACAAGTTAATACAATTTAGGAATGTTGATTGAATATACCTGACATAAAAAAACTCTTGCAAATCAATCTCGGTCGGATAAAATATAATCAGGCATGGGACATCCAAAAAGAGCTCGTAGCTCTACGTTATAATAACACAATACAAGATTGTCTTATCGTTTGTGAGCATGATCCGGTATTAACAATGGGCCGTGGGACTGATATGGATAATCTATTAGTATCAGAAGAAATACTTAAGCAAAAAGGGGTTGATCTATTTGAAATTGAACGGGGAGGGGATATTACTTTTCATGGTCCCGGGCAGGTTATTTTATATCCAATTATTAGTTTGCATGAACGCAGTAAAGATGCCCATAAATATTTGCGAGATTTGGAAACAGCAGTTATAAAAGCCCTGAGTGAAATTGGTTTGGAAGCCAGTATTAAAAAAGGTCTGACTGGAATCTGGATTAATGATAAAAAGATCGGTGCAATCGGCGTAGCATTGTCAAAATGGATTACATATCACGGTATGGCCTTAAATGTTAATACGGATTTGGATTTCTTTAAACTTATAAATCCGTGCGGAATTACTGAATATCCTGTCAGCTCAATTAGTGAGTTACTAAGCCGGACAATTGATCTTGAAACTATCAATAATCTGTTGGTTGATAATTTTGTCAAACATTTTGAGTATGATGAAATTATCTCTACCACAATTGAAGAAGTATTAGATAAAAAAAATTAACAATATTCTCTATGTTGTGTTGGGTCTTGGACTCGCCAATGGCGTGGGTGTGATCTGCCATAGCATGCTTAAAAAAATAAGGACAGGATATTATCCTGTCCTTAAAAAAATACGTAATTCTGAATTCTCTAATTTGGTATGTGAATAGCTTGCTTGTTGGCGTTCATAGCCGCTTCCATCATTGCCTCAGACAGAGTCGGATGGACCGCCATCATCTGGCTTAGATCTTCGATTGTACCATCCATCTCCATTAGTATTGTACCAGAATAAATAATATCACCTGAGTGCGATCCGAATATATGAATCCCAAGAATCTCATCGGTATCAGCATCAGAAATAACTTTCGTAAATCCCTCTGTTGATTGTGTTGCAATTGCTTTGCCAATTGCTCTATAAGGGAAACGTCCGATTTTAATTTTCTTTCCAGCATCAATGGCTTCTTTTTCAGTCATACCAATTCCAGCAATTTCCGGATCAGTAAAAACAGCATAAGGAACATGTTTCCAGTCAGCTTTATGGTTTTTACCTGCTACGCATTCTGCTGCAACTATTCCTTCGTGTGAAGCTTTATGAGCCAGCAATGGTCCGCCAGCCACATCACCGATGGCATAAATATTCGGAATGCTCGATTGCATCTGTTTATTTATTTCAACAAAACCATGCTTGTCCAGCTTTACGCCGATTTTATCCAGACCAAGATTTCCGGAATTTGGTTTCATACCTGCTGAAACAAGAACCATATCAAATTTGAAATCTTCTTTTCCTGATTTAGTCTCAATGCTGACTTTTATATTGTCACCCTTAACTTCTGATGAAACAACTTTGGAGGACAAAAGAATTTTTATCCTTTGTTTTTTTAATGCTTTCTCAGAGGCTTTGGAAATTTCTTCATCAAGAGTGGGGAGGACATTATCAAAAATCTCAACGATAGTTACTTTTGCACCAAGAGTCTGATAAATAGTAGCCATTTCGACCCCAATAGGACCCGCGCCCACAACCAGCATCTCTTTTGGTACCGAGGGAATCTCGATAGCTTCACGGGCACCAACAATTTTCTTACCATCATATTTCAGCATTGGCAATTCAATCGGTGAAGCTCCGGTAGCTATAATAAAATTGTCCGATGTGACAGTGGTTTTATTATTTCCATCAGTCACTTCGATTTCGTTTTTAGATTTGAATGATGCCGTGCCATTTATAAGAGTGACTCCGGCCTTCTCAAGTAAAAATTTAACTCCGCCAGTTAACTGCTTTATTGTTTTATCTTTATGGTTGCGGAGTTTATCAAGATCAATTGAAACATTCTCAGCATTTAGTCCAATTCTTTTAGCGCTTTCAATTGTTCTTTTTAGCTCTGTCAAATATAAAAGCGTTTTGGATGGAATACATCCCCAATTAAGACATACACCACCATAATATTCTTTTTCAACAATCGCCGTTTTTATTCCCAGTTGAGCCGCCTTGATGGCAGCAACATATCCGCCGGGTCCAGCTCCAATAATGACTAGTTTAAATTTATCAGCCATAAAATTTATTACCTTTACCTAATTATACAACACCAAGAACCCAGCTGTCCGGATCTTCAAGATACTCAACCATCCGGCGTAAGAATTGAACGGCATAGCCGCCATCCACAACCCGATGATCAAATGATAGTCCAAAGTTTGCAATCTGCCTGATAACAATTTCATCATCAACCACAACCGGTTTTTTGACAATCTTATGGAAACCAAGAATTGCTACCTGAGGTTTGGAGATAATTGGTGTAGAGGCAAGAGCTCCCATACCGCCGGCGTTAGTGATTGAAATTGTTCCGCCTGTTATCTCTTCAAGTTTTAGTGTCTCGGCATTTGCTTTATCAGCCATATCACGCATATCTTTGGCGATCTGTAAAATTGATTTTTGTTCACAATGTTTGATAACAGGAACAATCAAAGAATTGTCACGGGCAACTGCCATTCCGATATTGAAATACTTTTTGACATGAAGGTTCTCACCTTCAAAAGTAGAATTAATCCACGGAAAATCTTTGGCAGCAAAAATCATTGCTTTGGCAATAAATGGCAAGAAGGTAATTCTTACACCATGTTCTTTTTCTATTTTGTCCACATACTTTTTGCGCCAGGAAATTAAATTAGTCATATCACATTCATCAAAAGTGGTCACATGCGGAATAGTAAATGCCGCCTTAACCATATGCTCAGAGATGACTTTGCGCACTCCGGTAACCGGAATGATTTCTTCCAACTCCAGATCAGGGAATACAAAATCAGGCTGAACAATATCGACAGTATGGCGAGCATCTATATATTTTATTATATCATCTTTGCTAATACGTCCATTTTTGCCAGTACCGTGTACTTTACGTAAATCAATAAAATGCTCACGTGCCATACCCCTGACAACCGGTGAAGATTTAACAGCTTTTATACCTGCTTCGATAGAGTCTTCATCAGCATGAATACCTTCACATCGATGATGTTTGGCAGCCTCGGAAAATTCTTCAGCCGGTATTGGTGCTGCCTGTTCCTGTGGAATTTTTTCTTTGCCAGGATCGGATGAAGTTTCAAAGGTTTTAGACTCAGTTACTTCACCTTCAACATCCATGATGGCAAGTTCCTGACCGATCTCTACTACTGTATCAATTTTGACAAGATGTTTTTTCATAACACCATCGTAGGATGATGGAATTTCAATATTGATTTTGTCGGTCATAATCTCAACAATAGGATCATCAACCTTTACCGCATCACCTTCATTTTTCAACCATTTGACAATTGTCCCTTCGACAACGGACTCGCCTAATGGCGGTACAATCACCTTAAACTCCATATGACCTCCCTAATATTCAATAATTCTTTTTACAGCTTTTGATATCTTTTCTGCATTGGGCAGGAAATAATGCTCCATTGGCGGTGCAAAAGGAACAGCCGGAACATCAATGCCACAGACGCGCGTTACCGGCGCATCCAGAAAATCAAAAACTTCTTCTGTTATTGATGCAGAAATTTCCGCCATAACGCCACCGGTTTTTGAACTTTCCTGAACAAGAACCGCTTTTGAAGTCTTTTTAACTGATTCAAAAATCATTTCACGATCCCAGGGCAGAATTGTTCTCATGTCGATAACTTCCGCTGAGATACCTTCTTTTTCTAAAGCAACCGCAGCCTCCATAGAACGGTGATACATCAATCCATACGAAACTAATGTAACATCAGTTCCTTCTTTTCTCAAAGCGGCTTTGCCAATAGGGACAGTAAAATCTTCCTGGGGAAGATCTTCCTTAATCCAGCGATATAGTCTTTTATGTTCAAAATAAATAACCGGATCATCACCTCTGATGGCTGATTTCAATAATCCTTTGGCATCATAAGCCGTAGCAGGCATTACCACAATCAATCCTGGTTGTGAGAAGAACCACTGTTCGTTGATCTGGGAGTGGTAAGGGCCACCACCTATATCAGCACCACAGCATACTCTCATAGTCATCGGGCAAGTCCACTGTCCACCGGTACGGTATCGCATTTTAGCCATCTGTTGAATAATCTGGTCCATAGATGGTGTAATAAAATCAGCAAACTGAATTTCCGGAACAGGTCGCAGCCCAACCATAGCGGCTCCAACCGATCCACCGGCTATATAAACTTCTGAAATCGGTGAATCAATAACTCTTTCAGGGCCAAACTTATCCAGTAATCCTTTGGTAGCTTTGAATACACCGCCGTATATTCCAATGTCTTCACCAATCATGAAAACTTTTTCGTCACGTGCCATCTCTTCATGGAGAGCTTCGTTTATACCTTCAATAAATGTAGTTTTTTTCATTTAATACTCCTACCACTCTGTCCGTAGAACGGGGAACTGTTCTGAATAGACATCAATGTAAGCTTCTTCCGGTTCTGCATATTCGTCCTTTTCAATCAAGTCAACCGCTTCGTCTAATTCCTGATTAATCTCTTCAACCAAAGCTTCTCTTTTCGTTGTAGTTAGAATGCCAAGATCCAATAGCGTTGTTTCCGCTCTCTGAATTGGATCTTTGCTTTTCCATTCATCAAGTTCCTTTTGAGTACGATAGTCGGCCGGATCAATTTCCGAATGTCCATACCAACGATATGTCTTGCATTCGATCAAAGTAGGTCCTTCACCATTACGAGCTTTTGCTATGGCATCGGCAGCAACTTTGTGAACATTAAAGACATCATTACCATCGATTGTAATGCCTGGGAAGCCATAAGCTTTGGCTCGATCAGAAAAATCTTTGATTCCAGCCTGAAGTGTAGCCGGAACAGATTCTGCCCAAAGGTTATTTTGACAGATATAGACTATTGGTAAATTATGAATCCCTGCATAATTTAATGCTTCATGCCAACCACCTCGTGATGTTGATCCTTCACCAAAAAATGCTAAAACAATATTATCTTTTTTCTGAATCTTAAAACCCATTGCACAACCTGTACCTACAATGGTCTGTCCGGCAAGAGTAGAAGAAGGTGTTATTACCCCTTTATCTTTCCAGCCGTAGTGGCAAGGATGACTTTTTCCCTTATCAGGGGAACTGGTTCTGGCATATACCTGGGCAATTATTTTATCAATGGGAACGCCTTTGGTAACATTAGCGCCAATTTCTCTATGAGATGGGGCGATAATATCTTCTTCGAGAAGTCCATAGGTTGGACCTACTGTTGTTGCTTCCTGTCCAACTGCTGAGAAATAGGTACCTGCAAAGCGGCCCTTGCGGTATAATTTACGAAAACGTTCGTCCAACATTCTGGTTTTCAAAAGATTAGTAAAAAGCCCCATCATGGTATCATCGGGCAATCCAATCTTATTTGCTTTTGACTTAGCTGTTTTATTCTTCGAAACGGGCATTTAACCTCCTGAAGCTTATTAAAATAATATTATATTTACAATTTCTTTTCAAGTTCCTTTTTCAAAAACCTAACATCGTATATGCCTATAAGTTCCATCTTTTGTAATTAGATTTAATTTTGTTTAAAAATACAAGATCCACATGTTGGTTTGCTGTGAAATTAGCATTAAGGTCTCAATAATTAAATTGTTTTACTAACCCAATAAATAGTCCAGTCGTTTATACAGGCTTCAAGATGATAATCTTTTTAAGCTACTCCCTGATTCATAGTATATAAGACTTAAAAAATATAAGTGCAAATATATTTTGATTTTGTTCAGGTAAGTTTGTTCTGATTAGTTTTCATAAGCATAATAAATAATTTCAATCTGTTGCCGCACATTAGCATGTAGGCTTTATACAAAAAATAATAGTAATCTGAAGAATGTGGGAACAAATATCATCATATTCGGTTACATGCTTTTAATAGTAATGATTATCATTATTAGTTTTAAAAGAGGCTGATATGGAAGAAAAAATATTTCAAAGAAATACTCAACAACGTGAAATAATCCTTGATGAATTGAGGAAAGTGAAAACTCATCCTACTGCTGCTATTCTATATGGCGCTGTCCGCAAACGGATTCCAAGTATCAGCCTGGGGACAATCTACAGAAATCTGGACCAGTTAACTAAAAAGGGAATTATAAATAAAATTGAAATTGGCGGATCTGAGGCTCGTTTCGATGGCAACATTGACAAGCACTATCATATTTCTTGTACCAAGTGCGGCAAAGTTGATGATGTTCACAGCTTTTCGTACTTAACTAAGAATGTAAAAATTGGAAAAGAAATTAATGGTTACAAGGTTAGCGGTTACCAAATGAATTTTTTTGGAATCTGCTCAAGCTGTACACAATAGAATTAAAATAAATATATTATCAGGAGAGGTTTTTTAATGACTACAAAAGAAATTCAAGAAAAGATTATTGACAACATGCATCGTTGGCAGAAAATTGAAAATTCATCAGTTGCATCAACTGGATATGTAATTGAACAAACAGATAATTCTCTGATTCGCCTCGTAATGGAAATTATTCAGCGCGATTCACAAATGCACTATCGGATTCAGGAAATGATTATTAATAGTCTGAATTCAGGAACAATGTCGCTCAATCCTGATGAATTAGTTGATGTATGGGATTTGATTGAAAAACATATCAAACTTGAGCAGAAGACTGTCGAGCTGGCGAATGAAGCCAAAGAAGCTCTAAAAGGCAAGAAGATGGTCGTTCAGGAATATTTATTGGATTACCTGTTGATTGATGAAGAAAAACACAATAAAATTTTGGAAAATATGGAAACAATCAAAAAGGGAATGTATCCCTACGGTTAATATTAGAATAGAATAATTTAAACTATAAAGGAATATATAATGGCTAATTTAGTAACTAAAAAAGCCCCCGATTTTACCGCCGAGGCGGTTTTGGGGAATAACTCGATCGAAGAACTTACTCTTTCCGATTATCGTGGTAAATACGTAATTTTGTTCTTTTACCCGTTTGACTTCACCTTTGTTTGTCCTTCTGAAATTATAGCATTTGACAAGGCATTAGATGAGTTTAAAAAGAGAAACACTGAAGTTATAGGGGTTTCCACTGACTCAAAACATAGTCACTTTGCCTGGAAAAACACAGAACCCAAAGATGGCGGTATTGGACAGATCAAGTACCCGCTTGTAGCAGACCTTAACAAAAACATTTCTCGTGATTACGAAGTTCTAGTTGACGATTCTAATGCTTTAAGGGGACTTTTCCTTATTGACAAAGAGGGCATTATTAGACATTCTATTGTTAATGATCTTCCTCTGGGGAGAAGTATTGATGAAGCAATGAGACTGGTTGATGCGCTTCAATATTCAGAAAAACATGGTGAAGTATGTCCTGCTAATTGGAAAAAAGGTGAAAAGGCAATGAAAGAGACACCTGAAAGTGTAGCAGAATATTTAGCAGAAACAGTATAAATATAATTTACCTGACGGGATATTCCCGTCAGGTAATAAATTTCAAAATATATCAGTGGAGAAATGAAAAATGGCTACCGAAAGAATGCAAGTTTATAGATGTGAAAAATGCGGCAATATTGTTGAAGTTCTTCATGCTGCCGGAGGTACCTTGGTTTGTTGTGGACAGGATATGAAGAATTTGGTGGAAGGCGAAGTTGATGCTGCAACCGAAAAACACGTTCCGGTTATTGAAAAGGTTGATGGCGGTTACAAAGTCAAGGTCGGTGATGTTGCCCATCCTATGGAAGACAAGCATTCTATTGAGTGGATAGAGTTGATTGCTGATGGCAAAGCTTATCATCAATTTCTAAATTCAGGTGACACACCAGAAGCAACTTTTTTGGTTGAAGCTGACAGTGTGAATGCTCGGGAATATTGCAACCTTCATGGATTATGGAAAGCATAATAATAAGTATTTGAGAATAAATTAATAGAATAAAGTTTTAGAAATTTGATTACACATAAATATAAATTTATGGGAGGATGTATATAATGATTAGCAAAAAGATGGAAGAAACTATCAACGAACAAATAATGCATGAATTCTATTCGGCTCATCTCTATCTCGCAATGGCTGCTTATCTCGAATCGATTGATTTGCCTGGTTTTGCAAAATGGATGAGAATTCAGTATCAGGAAGAAGTTTTTCATGGCATGAAAATGTTTGATTATGTTATCGAACGTGACGGCAGGGCAGTTGTTAAACAGTTTGATGGTGTACCGGAAGAATGGAAATCAGTTAATGATGTTTTTGAATCAGCTTACAAACATGAACAGAAAGTCACCAGCCTGATTAATAATATGGTTGATGTTGCCCTTGCTGAAAAAGATCATGCTTCTCATATATTTTTGCAATGGTTTGTCAATGAGCAGGTCGAAGAGGAATCAACTGCCAAGGGAATTATCCAACAGTTGAAGCTTCTCGGTGATTCAAAAGCTGGACTCTTTCAGGTAGATCGTGAATTGGGGCAACGGGTGTTTACCCCGCCAGCAGAATAGGTAATAAATTACTTTTTAAACTATCAGTAAATTAGTGATAAAATTTGAAGGAAAATTAAAGTGAAAAAGTACGTTTGTGATGTTTGCGATTGGGTTTACGATCCTGAGCTTGGTCTTCCAGACAAAGGAATTCCACCTGGTATACCATTTGAAAATTTGCCTGAAGATTTTGTTTGTCCTGATTGTGGGGCCAGTAAAGAAGATTTTTCACCCAAAGAATAAATGTTTTGAATATTGTGAATAGGAATTAGGGAGTTCATGGCAGTTAAAGAACTAAATGCGATAGTAAGTCAGAGAATTGAAGTTACCCCTGAATTAGTTAAACTGAGAGTTATTCCCCAGGGGTGGGAATTGCCTGATTTTAAACCTGGCCAGTATGGTGTTTTAGGATTGCCTGGATCCACGCCAAGATATCCATCTGCTGATGTTGAAGAAAATACTCCTGATCCTGATAAAATTATTATGCGGGCATATTCGGTAGCATCATCATCTGTTGCAAAAGAATATATTGAATTTTATATCGGATTAGTGCGTGCCGGATCATTAACACCGAGGTTATTAAGTTTAAAACGTGGTGACAAGGTTTGGATGGGATCAAAGTTCAAAGGGATGTTTACTCTTTCAGAAGTTCCCAGTGAATTTAATGTTGTTCTAATTGCCACCGGAACCGGAGTCGCCCCATATATAAGTATGATACGTACTGAACTTGCGGAAGGTGTCCGGCATCGTTTTGCAGTTATCCATGGTGCTTATCATTCGGACGACTTGGGTTATAACGATGAACTATCAACCTTAGCGGCAGCGAATAATAATTTTACCTATTTACCTGTATTAAGCCATGCTCATGAGGAAGTTGTTCCCTGGAAAGGGCATGAAGGTTTTGTACAGAAACTATGGACCGATGGAACTCTTGAAAAAAAATGGGAGGTCAAGCCAACTCCCGAAAATACGCATGTGTTCTTATGTGGTTCTCCATTAATGATAAAACCTATGACGGAAATATTAAATAAAGAGGGATTTAAAAAGCATTCGAAAAGAGAACATGGTCAGATTCATACTGAACAGTTCTTTGTTAAACTATAATATTCCGTTATAGAAAGGTCTACTTATGATAGATTGGTTTGTGGAACTGCATCCGATTATGCAGGCACTAATAGCTACACTGTTCACATGGTTTATGACAGCACTGGGGGCTGCGCTTGTTTTTCCTGTAAAACAATTAAACCGTAAAACGCTTGATGGCATGCTTGGTTTTGCCGCAGGTGTAATGATTGCAGCCAGTTATTGGTCACTTTTGGCACCTGCTATTGAAATGTCTGAAGGAATGTCAATACCTTCATGGGTACCTGCTGTGGTAGGTTTCTTAGGAGGTGCATTCTTTTTAAGACTGATAGATAAAATACTACCTCATCTTCATCCGGGTAAAAAAATGGAGGAGGCTGAAGGTGTCAAAACAAGTTGGCAGAGAACTACACTATTAGTTTTGGCAATCACTCTGCACAATATCCCGGAAGGTCTGGCTGTTGGAGTTGCGTTTGGAGCTGCTGCAGTAGGAATGGACTCAGCAACTCTTGCTGGTGCTGTAGCTCTTGCAATTGGAATTGGTATTCAGAATTTCCCGGAAGGTACAGCAGTGTCAATGCCGTTAAGGCGTGAAAATTTTTCCCGCATGAAAAGTTTCTACTATGGCCAGATGTCTGGTATAGTCGAACCAATAGCGGGTGTTTTGGGCGCTGCTCTTGTTATAATAGCACGACCTATTTTACCATACGCTCTCGCTTTTGCAGCCGGAGCTATGATTTTTGTTGTGATCGAAGAATTAGTACCTGAGTCGCAAACCGGGGGACATTCTCATTCCGCTACTATGGGAGCTATTTTGGGATTTGCTGTTATGATGACTTTGGATGTTGCTTTAGGCTAATTTTTATTTAACTATTACATTGCAAACATTAAGAGGGGAATTTAACTCCCCTCTTTTTTAATTAATCATCAAGCCTTTACGATAGTTCTGTATCTGTTCCTGCGGTTTTCAAACATGCGATCACCAAATTTTTTGCTACGCCATTCCTGATAAGATGAGAAATTTCCTTCATACCAGCGTACTTTGCCTTCGCCTTCAAAAACCATTAAATTAGTGCAGACTCTATCAAGGAAAAAGCGATCATGACTGATAACCATCACACATCCGGAGAATTCAAGAATTGCTTCTTCAAGCAAACGCAGAGTGTTGACATCAAGATCATTAGTAGGTTCATCTAACAGTAAAACATTCCCGCCAACTTTTAAAACTTTGGCAAGATGACAGCGATTACGTTCACCACCTGAAAGTTCAGATGCTTTTTTCTGCTGAGAAGATCCTTTGAATCCGAATATGGATAGATATTGTCTTATTGGTACCGTACGATCACCTATAGGAATATCAGTGACACCTTCGCCAACTTCGTCAATAAGGCTTTTATCGCCATCAAGGGTTTGTCGTTCCTGATCTACAAAAGCAAGCTGCACCGTTGAACCTTTTATAACTTCACCTGATTTTGCTTGAAGTTTGTCGGTAATAAGATTAAAGACTGTTGATTTGCCGGTTCCATTAGGACCAACAAGTCCTATAACACCAGAGCGGGGGACGGCGAATGTTAAATTTTCAAATAAATTGCCTTCATCAAATCCCATTGTTACATCATCAAATTCAACTACCTGTTTACCGAGATCAGGTCCGGGTGCAATCTGAATGACAGTGCCGATAGATTTTGAGGAAGCTTTTTCTTTGGCTACCAATTGCTCGTATTCCCTAATTCTTGATTTTGCAAGTTCGTTCCGATCTCCACGGCTCATCCGAATCCAGTTAAGTTCTCTCTGTAAAACCTGTGAGCGGGGGGAGTCTTTTTTCTCAGCAAGTACTAATTCTTCTAATTTCTGCTCCAACCATGATGTATAATTTCCTTCCCAGGGAATGCCTTGCCCGCCTTCCAATTCAAGAATCCATTTGGTGACATTATCCAAGAAATATCGATCATGAGTTACTATAATTACTGTTCCGGGATATTCCCGAAGTTGTTCTTCAAGCCATCCGACAGTCTCAGCATCGAGATGGTTTGTCGGTTCATCGAGAAGCAACAGATCTGGACATTCTAACAATACTTTACATAAAGCGACTCTACGTCGCTCACCACCTGATAAAGTTCCTACGATTCTATCATCACCGGGAAGACAAAGGGCATCACTGGCAACATTTATTGATTGGTCAAGATTCCAGGCATCAAGGGTGTCTATTTTATCCTGAAGGACGCTCATCCTGTCCATAGCTTTTTGCATTTCATCATCATCCATAGGGGAGGCCATATTGTCAGCAAGCTGATTGTATTCATCGAGCAAGGCTTTGGTTTCGCTAAAGGCTAATTCGATTGTCTGGCGCACTGTCAGATCCGGATCAAGTTTAGGTTCCTGTTCAACAATCCCTGAACTAAAACCAGGAGTAATCATTGCGTCTCCCTGAATATCAGTATCAATTCCGGCCATGATCCGCAGAACAGTGGTTTTACCAGAACCGTTTTCTCCGACAATGCCGATTTTTGCACCGGGGTAAAAGCTAAGATTTATATCTTTGAGAACCTGCTTTTGTCCATAGAATTTGTTAACACCATACATATGGAAAATATATTTTTCAGCCATTCATTAAACTCCAATTTGGATAATTATCAATTGATGTCATGATAATACACAGAATATTAACTTGCAAGTGACGAATACTATTTAAGATTTTAAAGCAAAAAAAATGGGATAGGTTAATAACCTATCCCAAATATGTCTATTTTAATGAATCTATTTAATTAGTAACCTGATTCCGGATCATGACAGTCAGTGCATTTTGCTTCTTTCCACATCTCGTCAATATCTTCAGGATGTCTAAATTCCAGGCCAGCCAGATTCATTTCAAGTTCACCAATTTCTTTTGAAGGACCCTGAGCTACAATTACATGACAAGTTATGCAATCGTAAGCCATTGACTCGCCTTCTTCATTTACCATGCTTTCCTGATGGCATCTGAAACAGCCGTCATTAACAAAATGGCTAAGGTTAGTCTCTCTTACTCTGTAATCGGTCTTCATTTCCGGGAAGAAGTTTTCAGAATAAATCTTTTTAAGTTCAATCACTGTCTTTTTAATATCATCAGCTCTTTCTATTGCAAAATTAGGATAGTCTTCGTTATAGAATTCCCAAATACCATTTTCAATTGCTTCAAGAGCTTCGTCTTTTGTTTCATATTCTGCATTAAGCAGTTCCAGTCCGGTGCTTCGTATGAAAGGAATATCATCTGGGATCCTTCCAATACTCATAGCCAGATTTACTGAAACTGCCGGGGGATAGAAGGTATGACTGGGACGGTTGTGACAATCCATGCAGTCAAAGCGGCGGACATTGCCATCAATTCCTTCAACTATTTCCGGAATTTCTTCTTCGGTACTTGTGAATAAAACCGTATCTCCATCCTGATGAATCACGCGTACCCAGGGAATTATCTGGCGTTTATGATCAATGGCAGCATAATCTACGACACTTCCAGTCAGCATGTGCCAATGGATTCCTTCCAGTTTTCCTTTATTTGGATTTCCGCCACCAATGCGAACTCTCATACTGATTGTCCAGGGAGAGTTCTCTTCATCACTGCGGTAATAAGTTTTTGTAAGAAGCTTGTCGCCATAAAAATGCTGGGGCCAATGGCATTCTTCACATGTCTCCTGCGCCGGTCGTAAATTAGCTACTGGAGTTTCAATCGGACGGGAGTATTTATTAAATGTCGAAGAATAAACCTGGCGGATACCATCAATTTTAGATTGTACCCAAAATGATGCCCCCGGACCTATATGACAATCAGCGCATGAGACTTTGGCATGAGCCGAATTATGATAAGTGACAAATTGAGGTTCCATTACCTCATGGCAGGTTTCTCCACAGAATGAAATCGTTTCGGTTGCTTCGTATGCGCGGGTTCCGCCATAAGCGATAACAAAGACAAGAACAGCTGTTAAGCTCAGAAAAAGCCAGAGGTTTTTAACAAAGCGAGGATCATGGGTATCGATTGATAAAGTAAACTGGACATCATCACCCCGTTTTTGGGCTCTTCGATATTGTATGAAAGCACCAAGTAAGAAAATAGCCAAGCCAATCACGACAATTGCCGGAGCAGCAACAAACGAAATCAATGAACGATATGGATTCTCAGTGCCACTGGAGGCATCATAAAGTAAAAGAATAAAAAACAGGAATAACCCTGCTATAAGCAGAGCACCACCAATCGCAGTCAGGCGATGCCTGAAGATGGTACGTTTTTTTATTTTATTGAGATCATGCATATATTAAGTCCTCACAACTCATTGATCCTATATTTAACAAAATATATTGTTCATGTTTTATAAACTCAAGCGAATCCATCAATTATCTTACTTTCCATCAGGGTAATCTATGCCCCGATTATACTTCTAATTGTCGGGAAATTACCGTAGTAACTGGACTATGTCAATACATTTTGTTACTTTTTTCACGAAGATATTTGCTTAAACTATATAATAATATATTGATTAATTCCAGAAAATTATATGAGTTATGATATTATATTCTGATGCTAATAGCATTATTTTATAATTTTACTAAACAATTCTATGTAATTTAACTGAAAAGTACTATTATTGTGTACAGATGCTTCAAATATGTATTTTTACAGAATGTTAGAGCATATATTATTACTTTGAGGGATGTGAACTTGCTTACCCGTTATGATAAAAATCCGATAATCAGCCGTGAAAATATTCAGAGTCAATTACCAGAATTAATGGATGTAACATCTGTTTTTAACCCTGGGGCTGTTAAAATTGGAAATATCTATAGATTGGTTTTGAGAGTTCAAAATCGGGGTAGAGAGACATTTTTGCTGGCTGCTTCAAGTGATAATGGCATAAACTTCGATATTAATGATGAACCAATATTTATTGATGGATTGTCATCAATAAAGAAAAAAATTTATCATATTTATGATCCCAGACTGACTGTTATCAACAATATAATTTATATGATGGTTGCAATTGATACTGATGATGGTTGTTGTCTTGGTCTTACCAAAACTGAGGATTTTAACAAATATGATTTTATGGGAATTGTATCAGAGAATCATATTCGCAATGGGGTTTTGTTTCCAGAAAAAATAAATGGCAAGTATATGAGGCTTGACCGACCTAATAAATCTGAGCATAGTGGGATTCTATCAGGGAATACAATTTGTTTATCTGAATCGGAAAACCTCTTATCGTGGAATAAAATTTCTGAATTAATGCAGGGGCATTCTCATTATTGGGATGAATTGATTGGCTCTGGTCCGCCACCTGTTAAAACCAAAAAAGGTTGGCTGCATATTTATCATGGCATTGCCACTCATTTTATGGCTGCAAATATATATCAGGCTGGTGTAGTACTGCTGGATCTTAATGATCCTTCCAAAGTAAAAGCCCGAAGCCGTTATAATATTCTTGAACCAAGAGAACAATATGAGTTAACAGGGCAAGTACCCAATGTTGTCTTTCCGTCGGGGATGATAGTAGAAGAATATGATGAAGACAATTTTGCTCTCATGTCGAGCAAGGTATTAATTTATTATGGTGCTGCAGATACCTCTGTATGTCTGGCTATATCAACTATCAAAGAATTAATAGAGGCTTGTTATAAAGATGAAGAAAAATATGAGAAGTAATAATACAAAATATTATACGATTATGGTTGCAATTTTATTGATTTGTTTATCTGTAAATATTGTCTCCTGCAACAAAGAGGGAATGCGTAAAACTCCGGTGGTTATTTCAGATGATATATTCCCAACACCACAAATAGAGTTTTCACCTGAAAATTATATTTGTTACTATACTGATCAACCCATTGTAATCAATGGACAACTGAATGACTACCCCTGGCGAACAGCCGACTGGACCAACGATTTTGTTGATATAGAAGGTAATTCAAAACCCCGTCCACGATTCAAAACAAGAGTGAAAATGTTGTGGGACAGTAATTATATCTATTTTGCAGCACTGATGGAGGAGCCGCATGTCTGGGGCAAGCTGACTGAAAGAGATGCTGTAATTTATTATGATAATGATTTTGAAGTTTTTATAGATCCTGATGGCGACACGCATGAATACTATGAACTCGAAGTAAATGCCCTCAACACCCAATGGGATCTTTTCCTTGTAAAGCCGTATCGTGATGGTGCTCCGGCAATAAATTCCTGGGATATTCAAGGACTACAAACAGCAGTAGTTATAGGCGGTACTTTAAATAATGCTAATGATTTGGATGATGGCTGGGTGGTTGAAATTGCCATTCCCTGGTCAGTTCTCAAAGAATGCGCTCATAAAGATTCTCCTCCTAAAGATGGAGATCAATGGCGTCTGAATTTCTCACGAGTAGAATGGATAGTTGATACTCTCTCAGGATCTTATGAAAAGCTTATTGATCCCAGTACCGGCAAACACTATCCTGAAGACAACTGGGTTTGGTCGCCACAGGGATTGATTGCCATGCACTATCCGGAGATGTGGGGCTTTGTACAATTTTCTAAAAATACCCCGGGATCAGAAATTGTAGAGTTTAATTATGATGAAGTTGAAGACTTCAAGTGGAATTTGCGAAATTTATACTATGCCGAGAAGCAGTACAAAATGACTTATGGAAAATACACAGACAAATTAGAATTACTATCAATAGATAATATTGATACTACAAAAGAAATTTGGCCGCCTGCTATTAGTATTAATCCTAACCAATTTGAAGCGCATCTAATTTTAAATAATGGTGATACATTATCGATTAATCATGAAGGCTGTACATTCTACTCCAGGGATAAAAACTAATGAATCTGACATTTATTGATTGGGCAATCGTTGCTATCGTTGTGGTGTTCATGATTTATACCGTTTCTATTGGCAAGCGATTGATGCGGAGTGTCTCGGATTTCCTTGTGGCAGGGAGAACTGCCGGAAGATATGTTGTAAGTGTTGCAAGCGGTGTAGCTGGGTTAGGGGCTATCACAGTTGTCAATTATATGGAGATGAATTATATCGCCGGTTTTTCATTGTCCTGGTGGGGGATGACTTCGGCTCTGATTATTCTTTTTATCACAGTGTCCGGGTGGGTTATTTATCGCTTCCGACAAACCCGATGTCTGACCCTTGCTCAATTTTTTGAAATGCGCTACAGTCGAAGATTTAGAATCTTTACAGGTTTGATTGCATTTGCAGCTGGGTTAATTAATTTTGGCATTTTCCCTGCTGTAGGAGCACGGTTTTTTATCTACTTTTGTGGTTTTCCGCTTTCATTTAGTTTGATAGGATTTGAAATCGGAACTTATCCATTATTGATGATTATGCTACTTCTGATATCCTTATATTTTGTATTCACAGGTGGACAGATTGCAGTAATAATAGCGGATTTCTTTCAGGGTGCATTTATCAATATTGTTTTTGTAATAATAATATTGTTTTTGTTTTTCTCTGTAGAATGGGGGCAGGTACAGGATGCTCTTGTGGAAGCACCAAAAAATATAGCCCGCGAAGAAATTTCTCAGCAAAATGAAACCCCAGAATTTTTACTACTGAGTGAAGCAGAAAAAGGGGAAAAAGAAAAAGAGATCTGGGATAAACATCTTAATTCATCCAGAATAAATCCATTTCATACCAATCAAGTCGAAGATTTTAATTTCTGGTTTTTCCTTATTGGTATTATCGGAGTAATGTACGGAACGATGTCATGGCAGGGTACTCAGGCATATAATGCCTCAGCGAAAAATGCCCATGAAGCAAAAATGGGAAGTGTTCTTTCCGGATGGCGAGGGTTGCCGCAAACTCTCTTTTTCTTATTCATTCCGGTTATTGCATATACCATTATGAACCATGCTGATTTCTCTACTATTTCAGGAAGTGTTAATTCTAGTCTTTCCGGTTTGGATTCTGACACGCTTAGAAGTCAAGTCCGCGTACCACTTATATTGGCCAATATTTTGCCAATTGGACTGATGGGTGCTTTTGCTGCTGTAATGATCGCTGCTTTCATCAGTACTCATGATACCTACCTGCATTCATGGGGAAGTATAATAGTACAGGATGTCATATTGCCCTTTAGGAAAAAACCATTTACCCCCAAACAACATCTATTGGCATTGAGATTGGCAATTCTTATAGTAGCTGTATTTATATTTTTCTTCAGTCTTCTTTTTCAGCAAACACAAAAAATTGCTCTGTTTTTTGCTATAACAGGAGCAATCTTTGCCGGTGGTTCAGGGGCAGTTATCATTGGAGGTTTATATTGGAAACGGGGGACAGCCGCCGCCGCCTGGTCGGCCATGATTGTTGGAGCATCAATTGCAGTTAGTGGAATTATTATGCATCAGATCTCTGATGAAATACTGATTATTGCCTCAGATACAACAGCTATCATGGTAATAATAAAAGAATCAATTCTATTTTTAAAATCAATCAATGGTCAGATTTACTGGGGGATCGGGATGGGTTTCTCGGCTTTGATTTATGTTGTTGTATCTTTGCTGAGTAGAAAAAAGCCATTTGATATGGATAAGCTTCTAAATAGGGGGAAGTATGCTATCAAAGAAGAGACCAATATAGTAAACAAAAATCCGGAGCGCGGTTGGAAGATTCTGGGTATGGGGAAAGAGTTTACCAAAATCGATAAGCTGATTTATATAATGAATTATGTCTGGACCTTTGGATGGACTGTTGTATTCATTGTAGGTACAATTCACAATCTTTCAAACGAAGTTAGTGATGATGCCTGGATGCAATTTTGGAAAATATATTTAATGATTCACATCTTCATTGCCGTCATTTCAATTATTTGGTTTACAATCGGAGGATTCAGAGATTTACGTATTATGATGAAGCGTTTAAAAAATCCTGACCGTAACCACGATGATGACGGGTTCATAAGAAGATAGTAATGTGATAAGCGAGGGTTAACATAGAATGAACAAAAAAATACAGGAATTGTATGTTACTCGAATAGAGAGATTCCAGAATAGAATAACTAAATTAATTCTTACTGAATCGATTCAATTAAAAGCAAAGTATTATTCATCCAAAGATCCGATCCCATTTAGTTCAACTTCCAAGAATAAATTTAAAAAAATTAATCAGGGTGACAAATGGGGCGAGACTTGGGAGAGTGCCTGGTTTCATCTTACCGGAACTATTCCAAAATCCTGGAAAGGGAAAAAGGTAGTTGCTCATCTTGATTTTTCCGGTGAAGGACTGGTTCATAAATCGGATGGCACTATTATTCAGGGAATCACAAATGGCTCAGTGTTTGATGCAGAGTTCAGTCGTGATATTGTTCATTTATATAAAAGATGCAAAGGTGGAGAGAGAGTTGAGCTATTTGTAGAAACTGCTGCTAATGGACTCTTTGGAGTATTCACGGAACCTGACCCGGATATTGACAGCCCTAAACGTTACGGCCACTATGATGCCTTTGTTAATAAAATTGATCTTGCTGTTTTTAATGAAGAGCTTTGGCATTTATGGCTGGATATAAGATTACTATATGGGTTGATTAAAACTATTCCTGAAAATAGTGTTCGCAGGTCTCGAATTATTAAATGTGTTAATGATGCTATTGATGTCTTTTTAGATAATCCTGAAAATTGTTCAAAGAGTAAGGAAATTCTTAAAAAGGAACTTAATAAAAAAGCAGCACCTTCTGATTTGTCTGTAACAGCTGTTGGGCATGCCCATATTGATACCGCCTGGCTATGGCCTGTTAGAGAATCTATTCGCAAATGTGCCAGAACATTTTCCAGTCAATTGAAATTAATTAAAGAGTATCCGGATTACATTTTCGGGGCATCACAACCTCAACACTATGCCTTTGTGAAACAACATTATCCCAAGTTATTCAAGAAGATTAAAAAAGCTGTCAAAGACAGCCGCTGGGAGTTACAGGGGGGGATGTGGGTTGAAGCGGATTGCAATTTGATCAGTGGTGAATCTTTGATCAGACAGATAATACATGGCAAGAATTTTTTTAAAGATGAATTTGGTGTTGATGTTGATAATCTCTGGCTGCCGGATGTGTTTGGTTACTCAGCGGCACTTCCGCAGATTTTGAAACAGAGCGGCATTAATTATTTTCTGACTCAAAAAATGTCATGGAATCAATTTAACGAATTTCCTCATCACACTTTTAATTGGCGTGGTATTGATGGCAGCGAGGTAATTACACATTTCCCTCCTGAGAATACTTATAATAGCCAACTGGGGACTGATTATCTTGTTCCGGCTCAGGATAATTTCAAAGAGAAAGATTATATTGATGAGTTTATAAGTCTTTTTGGAGTTGGTGATGGCGGGGGTGGCCCCAAGGAAGAAAATATTGAGCTTGGATTAAGGATGAAAAATTTGGAAGGCTCTCCCAAAGTTAAATTTGGTAGTGCCAAAGATTTTTTCAAGAGGTTATCAAAACATAAAAACAATCTTCCAACATGGGTGGGGGAGCTATATCTTGAATTGCATAGAGGAACCCTGACTACTCAGGCTGAAGTTAAGAAGAAAAATAGGGAATTAGAGTTAAAACTTAAGGCTCTTGAATTTTTATTGTCGCATCTTCCTCTTAATAACTATCCACTCAAAGAGATTGATAAAATATGGAAATCGTTACTCTGTAACCAATTTCATGATATTATTCCTGGGTCCAGTATAACAAAGGTCTATAAAGATACTCATGATGAATATGAAAAAATATTCTCTGAGATCAATGAGTTAACTACAAAAGCTGCAACCAAATTATTTGAAAAAGATGATGATTCGATTACATTATATAATTGTCTTCATCATCCTTTTGATGATGTAATCGAACTACCTAATAAAATTAATATTAATCTCATAGATAACAATGGCAATACCATTCCTCTACAAAAAGAGAATGAGAAGATTGTCGCTCAGGTAAATGTTCCACCTTATAGTTTTGTAACTCTAAAAAAAACCAATCAAAAACCTGCTACTCCCAAGAAATCCGGTTCTCTCGTTATGGAGAATGATTTAGTTAAGTACAAATTGTCGAAAGATGGTTTGTTATTGTCGGGTTATGATAAAGAATGTAATAGAGAGATTCTAATTCCTAAGATGAATGGCAACCAAATTACTTTGTATGAGGATAATCCGAACAATTGGGATGCCTGGGATATAGATTTATTCTACAAGAATTGTGTCATTGATAAAGCAAAATCAAAATCATCACCTGTTAATTATTCCGGCTTAGTACGACAAAAACTTGATTTAGTATTGTCAGTTGGAAATTCTGAAATTAGGCAGTCTATCTGTTTAGCAAATAATAGCAAACGTTTGGATTTTCAAACTGAAGTAGATTGGCATGAAAAACACCGTATGCTTCGAGTCTCATTTCCAGTAAATGTCAAATCAGAACAAGCTTCATTTGATATTCAGTATGGCTATATAAAAAGAAATACTCATAGTAATACATCCTGGGATGAAGCTAAATTTGAAGTTGTTGGACATCGTTATGCTGATCTTTCTGATCCCGAATATGGTGTGGCTTTGCTCAATGATTGTAAGTATGGATATCATGTTTATGATAATATTTTAGATCTAAATCTTCTGCGATCCCCGACATATCCTGATCCTGATGCCGATCAGGGGAAGCATAGTTTTACTTATAGTCTGCTACCACACGCAAATGATCTCACACATTCTAACGTAATTGCTGAAGCCGCTAAACTAAATCAGAGTATAATGAAATTTGCAGGTTTTAGTTTCGATAGAACAAACTCTCCCTGGTCTGTTGAAGGAGAAGGGCTATCATTAGAAGTAGTAAAAAGAGCAGAAAAAGAAAACTGTACAATTCTAAGAATTATAGAAACGCACGGCAAACATTCTCAGGGAACATTGACCATACGAAAAGACACACAACGTGTGTTGGTCGAGACTGATCTTATGGAATGGGAGGATTTGAAATCCATTTCATGTAATAATCCGATTCGATTATCGTTAAACCCTTTTGAAATCAGGACCTTTAAATTAAAGGAATAATTATGAAAGTATCTTTGATACTATTATTAACATTACTACTTGTCATACCGGTAACGATTTACTCTAAATCGATTTCTACGGAGACAACGGATAGGGTAATTGAAATATTTAACAATGACGATATTCATTTTTTTCCGGATAGCTCAACGAAATTCAATAGTGACATGGTAACTTCATTAGATAATGGACGTGAGATCAGTAGAGATATTCAATTTCCAAAATATGAATCAGATGTAAAAATCACAGCCAATCTTAAAATATATCCCATACCTAATGATGAAATTTCAGTTCATGATAAATGGGATAGGGCCGGGAATATACGCTTAAGAAAAGAGGGTATGGCTGATATTGAAATTATAAAATTTATTACTTCCTATGGTGGATACTCAGAATACAGTGTTGATGTTTCGCATCTATTGCCAGTTCTATCCGGTGAATGTGCTATAATTGGCTTTATTGATACCTGGGTGACTCCTGCTTGGAAAGTTGATTTCTCGTTGGAATATGAAATGATAAAAGACACTACCGGTGAAGAAATTTACATTGATTATATATTTAATCCCGACTGGGCTGAAGGAGTTATGTTTGTTGATTCATACAATGCCAAAGATATGGGAAATAATGGTATGGAGATTGATATTGTAATTCCTGACAGCCTTAACAGGGTAGTTATGAATTATTATGTCTCCGGTCATTGTACAGATGGTTCCGGAGCCGATGAATTTGTTCCTAAAGATAATGTAATATATGTTGATGGTGTTGTCGTTTATCGCTTCCAGCCTTGGCGTGATGACTGCCGTAAGTTTCGTGAGCATAATCCCTATACAAGGCGATGGTCAGACGGCTACTGGTCATCAGATTACAGTCGCAGTGGATGGTGTCCGGGTGACAAAGTTGATCCGATACAAATTGATCTGTCCGATCATCTAACTCCGGGAAAACACAAAATCAAATTTGTTATCGAGGATGTTCGCCCCAAAGATGAGAATGATCATTTTGGCTACTGGCGAATTTCAAGCCATCTTATTGGCTGGGAGAAGAAAGTTAACACTGTTAAATGGTAAATATTGTCCCATTACCAGTTGAAGTTAAAACCGGAGATGGTTTATTTTGTTTTAATGATGAAGTTCATATAATATCATCTGATAACAGAGAGACAATAAAACTTTCATGGTATTTTAAAAATGAAATTCGTAACCGATATGCAATAAATCTAAATGAATTTGATTCTGAAGGTGCTAATCCTAATACAATCGAATTCATAATTGATAACGATTTGAAACTACCTCATAAACATGCCTATCAACTAACTATAAAAAACTCTAAAATTCAAATTTCATCTCAAACATCAAACGGTATTTTCTATGGCATCCAGAGTTTGTTAATCCTAATTCATTCTTCTTTATCTGCCAACATCAACCAAATACAGGCATTAAGAATACTTGATTATCCTCGTTTTGAATGGCGGGGGATGCACCTGGATGTTAGCCGTCATTTTTTCCCAAAGGAATTTTTGTTAAATTTTATTGATCTTATCGCTTTGCATAAAATGAACAAGTTTCATTTACATCTTTCCGATGATCAGGGGTGGCGGTTGGAAATAAAAAAATATCCCAAACTGACAGAGATAGGTGCCTGGCGAAAACAAAAGGATGGGGCAACTTATGGAGGATTTTATACTCAAAATGATATTAAAGAGATTATAAAATATGCTCAATCCCGTTTTGTTGAAATAATACCTGAGATTGATATGCCCGGACATATTACTTCTGCTCTTGCTGCTTATCCTGAGTATTCTTGTACCGGTGGCCCTTTTGAAGTTTTAAATGAATGGGGGATTTTTGATGATGTTTTATGCCCTGCTAATAAAAAGACTTTTGATTTTGTTAATGATATTTTTGATGAAGTAATTAATCTCTTTCCGGGAAAATATATTCATTTTGGCGGTGATGAATGTCCTACCACCAGATGGCAAAATCATGATCTTTGTCAGAACAAAATCCAAAATAATAGTTTAGTAAATGAATCTGGATTATATCAATCTTTTACTAATAGAATAGCAAGAGATATAATTTCAAAAGGCAAAACGCCAATTGCCTGGGACGAAGCTTTAAATGAAAATGCCCCTGAAGAATTAACAATTATGGCTTGGCGTAGTATTGATAAAGGTATAAAGAGTGTCCAGAACGGTCATAATGTAATTATGTCTCCAACTTCTCACTCTTATTTCGATTATTATCAGGCTAAAGGAAATGAACCAAAAGCAATTGGTGGATATTTACCTTTGGAGAAAGTTTATGAATTTGACCCGATACCGGAGGAGTTATCGCTCGCTGAATCATCAAAAATTTTAGGGGGACAGGGTAATTTATGGACTGAGTATATGCCAGATGAAAAACATGTAGAATATATGGCGTTGCCGAGAATGTCTGCAATTGCTGAAGTTCTGTGGACCAAAAAGAATGAGAAAAATTACGATGACTTCGCCAGAAGATTGAGGTTGTTTACTCAGGTATTGACTCTATCCCTTTAAATTGCAGTTGTTTGTATCGTTTTGTCTGCAATAGTAGCATTTGAAACTTAACTGATTTATAAGTGTTAAATAGAAAAGAATAAATTGACTACTAAAAGAGTCGATATTATACTAAGAGCCTATGAATTTACTGATTAAGAAAATAAGTGCCTGGACTTTGTGTCTGATATTCCTTCTCGGAATTACCTTTGCAGGAAACAGGAATGTTCTTTGCATTGGCGAGGATGGGCGTATAGAATTTGAAACAATTTGCCTTCCTTGTTGCGGTGAATCTGATAAAGTATGTGATCTTGTGACTACTGTGGATCACCATGGTGAACAGGGTGAGCATAGTGAATGCAGTAACTGTTATGATCTGGATCTGAACGGATCTCAATGGATAAAAAGAAATAGAACTACTGACGATTATAATATAACTAAGTTAATTTCAACCCCATTAATAGAGTCAAAAATATATTCAATATCAACTTTTGATGATATTAAAAATCCTAATCAATACAATTTATTTTTTGGGCAAAGCCCACCATCGGCATCATTATCAACAATAGTCCTGCGCTGTTGATTCTTTCATCTCTCATATAAATGAATAGCTTTCTACTATAACCTGATAAGGTTGTATGTGGAGAATTGCATTAACTCATTTGGAGAATCTTGGATGAAAGGATATACAGTCATTTTAAAAGTAAATTTAATAGCAATACTATTTTTAGTATCATCAAATGTCGGTGCTTCAGGTTTCTGGCAGGCACCATTTGATACGAGTGGAACAATAACTCAATCAACTAATTCTACGTTAACATTGAGTGATGTTCTTAAACATGTTGCCAAAAAAAATCCGGCTTTTCAGTCATTCCACTACCAACTCAAAGCTATCAGAAGTGATTTAAAGCAAGCGGGGCTCTGGTCAAATCCGGAGTTAGATGCTGAAGTTGAAGAATTTGGATGGGATGCACCGGGTTTCAAAGAATCCGAGTTGACAATTTCAATCAGCCAGGAATTTGAGTTTTTTGGACAACGGAGTGCCAGAAAGAAAGTGGCAAGTAAGCAAATTGATGCTACCGAACTGCAGCTCAATCTTTCTGCGTTTGATCTATATCTTGAAACAAAACAACGATTCTATGTTCTTGCTCATGCCCAACAACTTGTTATTTTGTCGCAAGAATCACTTACGTTGGCAAAAAGTATTGTCGAAAACATTAACTTTCGCCTTGAAAGGGGAGCTGCATTACAGTCTGAACTTCTTCTGGCACAGCTGGAAGAACAACGGACACAAATGGCTCTCAATCAGGCTGAGCAGGATGTAATTGCTGCAGAAGCGATATTAGTCTCCCTCTGGGGAGGAGAACCTACAGGTATTTTAGTATATATTGAGACAGAACCTGATCTTGCACAAATTCAGAATCAACTATCTATTATTTCTGATCATGTTGATTCCACCCGTGAAATTGTACAGATGTACAGTGAGTTTGGAATTTTGGAAGCTGAGAAGGAATTAGCAATAAGAGAAGCCCGACCCGCTGTTACTCTAAGTGGCGGTTTTAAGCGGTTTGAAGTAAATAAATCAAAATCATTTCTGTTTGGTGTTTCTTTACCGCTTCCATTTTTTAATCGGAATCAGGGAACCCGCGAAAGCATTGATGCTCAATTGCGTTCTATGGAATATGAAATTGATCAAGTAAGAAATACTGCTGGATCTGAGATTAAGTATCATACTATTAAATTGAATCAGTTAGTAGATAGGCATGCTTGTCTGGATTCATTGATACTTCCAACAGCAGAAAATGTTTACGATAAATTGCAAAGTGCATATGAAGCCGGTCGAGTTCCTTATACTCAATTACTTGAAGCTGAAAGATCTCTTAATGAACTAAATTTTGAGCACAACGATATGATTCTGGCAATTCATGAACAAATAATCGCATTGGAAAACCTCACCGGGATTGCACTGCGTATGGATATGGAGAATTAAAATGTATAAAAAGTTTTTGATACTCTTGGTTGCAATGTTGTTACCCTGGTCTGTTGCTGAGGTTTATTCACAGGGTGGCTATTACAACACGACCCAGAAAAATAATGACAAAGATAAAGATTCCCATGAAGGCCATGACCACGGAAGTGAACAAGAAGTAGATGAACATGAAGGCCATGATCATGGAAGTGAACTAAGTACAAATGCAGACGATCATGATGATGAATTGGTTGTCGAGTTATCTCCTGAAGCTATGAAACTGGCTGGTATTAAAATTTCAGACATAAGGAATGGCAGTATAGGAAGTACCATTGAATTACCAGGTGAAATTGGTTTTAACGAAGACAGGCTTGCTCATATTGCTCCTCGATTTGCAGGAATAGCAATTAATGCCAATTATCGTGTTGGCGATTATGTTGAAGTGGGTAAAATTGTTGCTGTTGTTGAAAGCAATGAGAGTTTAAATGCTTATTCAATAAAAGCACCGATTTCCGGTTGGATCATTGAAAGGCACATAACTCCCGGGGAATATGTTTCTGAGGAAAATAGCATTTTTGTTATTGCTGATTTATCTACAGTCTGGGTTAATCTCGCAGTTTATCCAAAAGATGCCAGTAAAGTAAAAGAGGGTCAGTCGGTAGACATTATTGCAATTGGATCAAATGAGGTTGCTACTGGGATTATCGATTTTATTACGCCAATAATGGATTTTAAAACAAGAAGTGCAACAGCAAGAATATCTCTGCCGAACAATAACAATTTGTGGCGACCGGGTACATTTGTACAAGCTACTATCATTACCGAATTGGGTAGTGAAGGAGTTATTGTTGAAAAAGATGCTGTTCAATTTCTCGATGAAGTTAGTGTGATATTTGTTGTTGATGGACCAAATAAATTCAAACCTGTTGAAATCACCAGTGGTGAAAGTAATTCGCACTATATCCAAATTCTAAGTGATCTTGATAAAGATACTCAATATGTTTCTAAAGGTGCTTTTGATCTTAAGGCAAAAATAGTAACGAGCAATATGGATGCTCATGCCGGCCACAGCCATTAAAGGAGATTAAATGGACAAACTATTTAGACTCATATTAAAAAATCGACTTATTGCTGTAGTGCTTCTGATTGCGATTATCGCCTTTGGGGTTTTCCAGTATAGGAATTTACCTACAGATGCCTTCCCTGATATTTCTCCGGTTATGGTGACTGTATTTGCCGATGCTCATGGGATGGCTCCGGAAGAAGTCGAGCGCCTTATTACATTTCCCATAGAATCAGCTATGAATGGATTGCCTGGGGTGAGGTTGATTAAATCGACATCAGCCTTTGGGATGACTGTTATTTATGTCTATTTCGAGGATGATGTAGATATTTACTTTGCCCGTCAGATTGTTGCAGAACGGTTAGCCTCGGTTACGGGAGAATTACCCGATTTACATGAGCAGCCAAGTTTGGGGCCAATTTCGACCGGACTGGGTGAAGTATTTATGTATTACCTCACTTCTGACAGCACCGTTGATACTGAAGGTAAACCTCTTGATACTTATCTGAGAGAAGTCAACGATTGGATTATTAAGTATCAGCTTCAAACTATACCTGGTGTAACTACAATCCTGTCAATGGGTGGTCATGTTTTACAATATCAAGTAAATATCAATCCTTATGCTTTGAATAAATATGAACTTGGATTCGAAGATGTTGTGCAAGCTGTTACTAATAACAATCGTAATGCCGGTGGGCAATTCCTTGTTTTGGGTTCGGAAGAGTATCTTGTACGAGGAGTTGGTTTAATAGAGACAAAAGATGATATCAGAAGTATCCAGTTAAAAGTTATAAATGGAACACCTGTTCGGCTTGGAGATGTTGCTGAAGTTGAATTTGGACGCGAAATTCGACGAGGCGTTGTCTCCTTGAATGGAGAAGAGGAAGTTGTTGCCGGAATTGTTATGAAGCTTTATGGCACCAATACATCAGAAGTTATTGAAGGATTAAATCAGCGAATCCCGGAAATTGAAAAATCATTGCCTCAGGGTGTTGGAATTGTTCCATATTATAATCAAAGTGCCCTGGTAGATAATGCAATCCATACTGTTCGTGATGCCCTTCTTTTTGGAGCATTACTTGTAATTTTAACCTTAGCACTTTTCCTGGGGAATATTCGCAGTGCATTTATTGTGGCTATTGCTCTTCCGGTTTGTGCTTTGATTGCAACTATCTTTATGAGTTCGGCGGAAATGTCAGCCAATCTTATGTCGTTGGGAGGTATTGCTATTGCAATTGGTATGCTGGGAGACGCATCGATTGTAATTGTGGAAAATATCTACCGACTTCTTGGTGATGAAAAATACAAAAATAAGAGCAAACTTGAGATTATAATTGCTGCCTGTACGGAAGTATCTCGACCTATTATATTTTCTGTATCTATTGTAATTATCGTTTTCCTGCCGTTATTTTCACTTCAGGGTATAGAAGGCAAAATGTTTTCTCCGATGGCATTTACTGTGACCTTTGCTCTTCTGGGATCGCTGGTAGCGGCTATGTTTTTCTCTCCGGTACTGGCATCCTTTCTTTTGAAAAAAGGAAAAAGGAAAGAATTTTTTGTCATCCGAGGATTAAAATCAATTTATGGTTCTTTGCTGGGATTTGTATTGAAAATAAAAGCCATTGTTGTATTAGTTACTATAGTGGTATTTATTGGAACTCTTTTTTTAATTCCTCATCTTGGCACAGAATTTATTCCTACTCTCGAAGAAGGGGCTTTGCAAATCAATGTTGCTATGACTCCTTCTATTTCTCTTGTCAAAGCTACTGAAACTGTTATGAACATTGAAAAGATTGTGATGAAATTTGATGGTGTTCAACAGACTGTTGCCAAGGTCGGAAGACCAGAAGCAGGCAGTCATCCGCATCCTATCAATGCTTCCCATCTTCAGATAATGTTGAAACCAATGGAGGAATGGAAAGAATACAAATCCAAAGAGGAGCTTGTTGAAGCATTGAGTGAGAAGCTGTCGAATTATCCCGGCGTGCAGCTTGTCTATTCGCAGCCCATTCAGAGTATGTTTGATGAACTTCTTTCTGGTGTTAAAACTCAATTAGCAATCAAACTTTATGGTGAAGACCTGACTGCTTTGCAAACCAAATCTGAAGAGATCAAAGAAGCTATTCACGAAGTGGATGGGCTGGTTGACCTGTCAACTGAACAGAGTTATGGCCAACCTCAGATTCAAATAATAGCCAATAGAGAGTCGTGTGCCAGGTACGGAGTAGACGTATCTGAGATTTTGGAAGTTGTAGAACATGCCATAGGGGGAGAAGAAGTATCTCAAGTATTTTTGAATACAAGAAGATTTGGTATTTATCTTCGTTATCAGGAAAAATACCGCAA
>SWCD01004340.1_pt1 | contig 125751 bp, 128 predicted proteins | sample 4693011 | NCBI WGS metagenome assembly SWCD01 (sample SAMN10267278, study PRJNA491770) | bioreactor metagenome | isolation source: DHS bioreactor inoculated with marine | place: Japan: Omine Ridge, Nankai Trough
CTCACTCTTTTCTCAACAAAACTTAGCTTTTACTTTTTTTATTACTTTTATATATAATTAGATAAAACTTATTGGAGCACTGATGTTTATGAACAATGATTGGTCTATTTTTTTACAAGATGAATTTTCAAAAGACTATTTTCTTAAACTCAAAGATTATATTGAAAATGAATATGCTTCTAAAACTATTTATCCTGAATACGACAAAATATTTAGAGCTTTTAATTTACTTACTCCTACTAAAGTGAAAGTTGTAATTATTGGTCAAGACCCATACCACGGCCCCAATCAAGCAAATGGCCTTGCTTTTTCTGTCTCTCCTATATCTAAAATACCTCCCTCGTTAGTTAATATATACAAGGAGTTAGTGAGTGACATTGGGTGTGAATATCCATCCAATGGAGATTTAGAATCGTGGGCAATGCAAGGAGTACTTATGATAAATAGTGTTCTTACAGTGGAAAGAGGATGTCCTAATTCACATAAAAATAAAGGTTGGGAGGAGTTTACGGATAGTGTAATTAGAAGACTTTCTCAGTATAATGAGCATATAGTATTTGTTTTATGGGGAAATCCTTCGCAAAAAAAAGCTATATTAATTGATGAGAGGAAACATCTTGTTTTAAAAGCTCCGCATCCATCTCCTCTCTCAGCATACAGAGGTTTTTTTGGCTCAAAACCATTTTCTAAAATAAATAACTATTTAAAAGAATATAAAAATGAAGAGATTAGTTGGTGTCTGCCTGTACAGCAAACTCTGCTATGAGTGGTAAGTGGTCTGAATAACCTTTTCCTTTATGTCTAGGACTCTGTGATCTGGTGACTTGCCATCTGTATATATATTTACCCTTAAACAGGTATTTTGGTTTATATGAATGCATAGTGTTTTGGATATAATGAATTCCATTTTTTTTGAGCAGAGAAGAAGAGATTAAAATATTATCTAAAGTCTCTTTTTCTGATTTGTATATATAGGAAAACCTATTTTCAATCTCCTCATCGTACCAAAGGTTGTAAAATTCTCCAACTGCTGTTTTTGTACTTTTTGCATTTTCTGTATAGGAAATACTTTTTAGTACATGGTTAATGCCAGTTTCTCCATCAGTATCATTATGCTTTCGTTTTCTTTTGAAAAGTTTGTACTCCTCATAATGCGAGTTAAAATCACCAAGTAGGATAATATTTTTCTCTTCACCAATTTCAGATACTCTTTTCATTAATTTTTTAGCAGAAACAACTCTTCTACTTTCTGGACCGCTTTTAGATTTCCAGTGGTTTACCAGAAGATAGAGTTCCTTACCATTTATTTTGAATTTTGCTTCTAGAATATTTCTGTATCTATATGAAGGTGTTACGGCAACTTCATGAGTATAGACAAAAGGTATTTTACTAAGTATGGCAACTTTTATAGTCGTATTTTTATAGTTTGCGATTTTGAAATATTGATAATATAGGCCTTTCTGCTTGAGAGTAAAACGCAGATCTTTAAGTGCTTGAAGTGATTCAACCTCTTGTAGTGCAATGATATCTGCATTTATATCTTTGATGACTTTAGCAATGTTTTTTAGTTTAATTTGATAGGTTTTTTGGTTCCAGTTTGAGCTTGTGTTTGGTAGATACTCTTTATATTCATATCCATCTTTTTTTAAGTCAAAAAGATTTTCTATGTTATATGTTGCAATTTTCAAAGTAGTTTCTCCATATAAGGTAGATATTAAAAATACAAAAAGAGTAAATAATTTCACTATCTAATGCCATTTAAGCGTAGCAGTTGTGTAACATCAGGTTCTCTTCCCATAAGCTCCTTAAAAAGCGTTTGCATACTTTTTGAACCTCCTCCACTCAGTACTACTTCACTATATCTTTTAGCTGTTTGTGAATCAAATATTCCTTCATCAACAACCATATAAAAAGCGTCCGCACTCAGAACTTCTGCCCATTTGTAACTATAGTATCCTGCTGCATAGCCACCTGCAAATATATGTGCAAATCCATTTTGAAACTTGTTGTACTCTGGTGTCTTAATGAGTGCGCTCTCTTCTCTAATACTATTAAGAAGCTCTTGTACCTCTTTTCCTTTATGTAGTTGTGAATGGAGTTTAAAGTCAAATATTGAGAATTCCAGTTGTCTTAACATTCCCATTGCAGAGAGAAAGTTTTTGCTTTTTACAAGTTTTTCTATCATTTCATCAGGGATGACTTCTCCAGTTTTATAATGTTTTGCAAAGAGTTTTAAAACATCTGGTTCATAAGCGAAACTCTCTAAAAATTGTGAGGGAAACTCTACTGCATCCCATTCAACTCCATTAACACCGCTCACCTCATTTTCGCTAACATTTGAAAGTAGATGATGGATTGCATGTCCCATTTCGTGGAAGAGCGTGACAACATCATCGTGGCGAAGAAGTGAAGGAGTCGTCTTACCTGATGGTGGAAAGTTACAGACTACAAAAACAGAAGCTAAGAGTTCTTCGTTGTTTTCGTCTATACAGTGTGTTTGATGGTTATGCATCCATGCACCACCTCGTTTAGACTCTCTAGCTTCTAAGTCTAGATAAAGTCTTGCTTTGAGCTTTTTATCTATATATAAGTCATAGGAGCTCGCTTTTTCATCCCATAACTCTTCATTCTGTTTTTGAAACTCTATACCGAAGAGTTTGTGAAGAAAATCAAACATTCCATTTATAACGCTTTTTTGTTCAAAGTATGGACGGTATTCCTCTTCATCCAAGTCATACTGAGCTTTTTTTAGTATTTCACTGTAAAATGCGGTATCAAAACTTTTCAGTTGATGTGGAGCGATACTTTGCAACTCCTGTAGCTCTTTTTGCGCTTGAACTTTTGAGTTTTGCAAAAGGTCGTTTAAAAAGTTTAAGACACTCTTCTCATTAGGTGCCATTTTTGAGGCTAATGAATAACTCGCATAGTTATCAAAGCCTAAAAGTTTACTCATCTCATCTCTAAGTACTAAAAGCTCATCTATCACCTCTGCATTTTCAGGAGCGCGGCTTACATAAGCTTTATATATTTCTTCTCGTATTTCTCTGTTTGGTCCATAAGTCATATATGCGATATATGAAGGCATTTGTAGAGTGAATTTATATTTGACTTTACCATCTTCCTCGATTTTTGCATTCTCAATATCACTCTTTGGAATCCCTTGCACATCTTTTTTATCTGTAATAATATATTCATAAGCATTTGTAGCATCGAGTAGGTTTTGAGAAAAGTTGTTTGCGAGTTCACTTTTTCTAAGATTTATCTCTTGAAGTCTCTGTTTCGTTTTTTCGTCTAAGTGCGCACCACTAAGCTCAAAACTTTGTATACTTAATTCCAGAACCCTAATCTGCTCATGGTTAAGAGAGTTTTTTTCCTGAGCATAAATATCTTTGTAGGCATTATAAATATCAATATTTTGTGACATTTTTGTAGAATATTCAGTTAATATTGGGAGACTTTTTGTATAAACCTCTTGTGTTTTTTCAGAATTGTTTACAGCGTTAAGATGTGAAAGAGGTGTAAACAAATAGCCTATCTCTTCTTCTTGCATCTGTAGCGGTTTTGCAAAGTTTGCATATGTTTTACATTCTTGTTTTAAAAGCTCATGAACCCTCTTCTCGTTACTATTTGTTATATTTGTTAAATCCTCTATAAAAGTATCTAAATTACATTTAAATTTTAAAAATTCACTCATCTGTTTTTAATCCTCCTCATCACGTTTTTGTTTTATTGCACCATATTTGTTTATAAGAATGCCATCATACTTGTTTGCATACTCTAGTAATCTTTGAATCGCAATTTTACCCTCTTTTTGTGTTAGGGAAGAATCAACGATAAGATAAGAGAGATAAATGCTGTTTTCATTAAGTGAAAACTGTAGGTATGAGAGCTTGGAGTTTTCACTCAAAAGGTAGTCATACACTCTATTAATCTCTTGTCTTGGAATAGCACAGAGTTTTGAATCTCCTATAATGATGCCATTTTCATAATAGTTGATATCTATTCGAGCACTTCCTTTATCTATTCTCCAAGATGATTGTGAACGACGTGAAAGTGTCACGTTTATTTTTAAAGACTCTAAAATTTCCTCTAAAAGCCTTGTTGGTCCTGTTGGGTTATAGCCTTTACGGCGCATTCTAGCGGTCTCCAGTTTTGCTCCACACTCTCCGCAGTAGTCGTTTTTTATTTTACTCTCTTCTATAAGATTTTTACATGAGGGGCATTTGATTACATTTTCAACTTTGTTACTTTTAAAGTCATCGAGTGCTTCTCGAAGGTAAAAAAATGGAAGAGAAAATCCAAGGTTATTTGCATTTTGGATAATAAAAGTATTAACTCCCGTTACTTCCCCTCGTTCATTTAACAGTGGTCCTCCACTATTTCCAGGATTAATAGCTGCATCTATCTGTATATACTCCAAGTCTCCTTGAAGTCTTGAAGCGCGGGAGACAATGCCTTCCGTTGCTGTATAGTTGAGTCCATATGGATGACCAATTGCTATTGTCGTATCTCCATCTTCAACATTTTTATCTGCAAGTATTAAAGGGTTCTTTGGTTTAATAAAATCATATTTTATAAAAGCAAGATCGTAATAGGGATCATCATATATGACACTTGCAATCGTTCTTGGAACTTTTTTCGCACTTATGACGACTTCTTTAAGTCCGCTTACTACATGAGAATTGGTAATAATCAAATCATCGATGATAAAACCGGTACCAGTACCATACGGAGTCATTATCTGTATGATGTTTTCTATATATGTTTCGAGTATTTTTTGAGTATTCATAACTTATTTTTCCTCAAAATCTAGTTTTATTAATGCTTGATAGTAACTGTTTGAAAATTCATTCAGTGAATTGAAGTTAAGATCATCTGAAAAAGAGGTAAGTACCTTGTATCTCTTCTGGTATTTAGAAATAGTCTCATCAATGCTCTGTATAATGCTGCGTTTAGAGAAACTTTCTTTTTCTTCGTCGTATAAAGAGGAGCATTCAAGTGCTGTAAAAAACCTAGAGTTCTGAATTGCTACTAAGATATGTAGAAGTTCTTTTACGACAGGGTTTAGGCCATAGTTATAAAGTGAATGGAATGCTATATAACTGTAGATAGTAGGTACTATAAGAGAATAACGATTGTTTTTGTACCATCGGATTTTAATGAATGATTCTGAGATAAAACTACAAAACTCTTCATATGTGTTTTTTTCGATAGGGTTAAACGTATATTTTGCATTGTAAAAGCTCTGTTGAAACTCTTCAAAACTAAGCTTTTTTAAGGTGATTAGGTGTCTTTTCAACTCCTCATTCTTTGCTTCTATAGTTGCATTCTCATCACTAAAATAATCCTGTATCTTCCTTGAGAGTTTTTGGTACATTTTATACTTTGGTACAAGAAGATAATCAATTTTAAATAGTATGTTAAGATATAAAAATGCTTGCATCCCAGCATTGTCATTCGATGGAAGTGTAAGAACCTTTGCGTCAAGTTCAGTAATCCACTGTTGTAAGAAATCATATTTTATCTTTAACTCACTCTCATCTAGAGCTTGAAGATGCCCTATCTCTTCAAGAACACAATCAGGAAATTCACTGGCAATAAACTCTTTATCAAAATCTGCGTTGAGTGCAAGTTCTCTAAGCGGAAAAAATATTTTTTGAGGGCTCATGGTGATATTATCTTGATAAAGTTTAAGTTTTATGTACTTATCGTCACTCATATAGTTGATATAGGTAAATTGGTAGTTACGTTCGAGAACCTTTCGCTTTAAGGCTACCGGAGCAAGCTTTTTTTTGACAAGAGTTACTTCGGCGTAAAGGGTTTGTTCCGTAATGAGACCATGAACTTTTGCACTTCCTTGAAAAAGAGTGAACTCTAGTTTTTCGACACCTCTTTCAATGATAATATTTTCATTTGAGGTCTCATCGTTGAAGTTTATAAGTGAGCTTAAAAAGTACTCATATGCGTCTAGAATCTCTTTTTTTTCAAATGCCTCATATGATTTGTTGAAGAGTGCCTCTTCATCACTTGCTATATCTGCATAAGTACCACGACCAAAATTAACATGACACTCTTTTTTTGTTTGTAAAAAATCTAACCAGCTCATTGACTCACTTTATTAGGAAGTTATAAAGTGCACTAACATATTAGTACAAAATTTAGAATGATTATAGTCAAAGCACTCTTATAAAAGAGTAAGAGTTGCTTTTCAGCGAAAACTGCTTAAGGGTTTTTAATTGTTACTTTGTGTTTTGTAAAGACTATAAAGAGACCGACTGCAACTATGAGTATGGAAACACCACCTACTAAATAGAGCGCATGAATCATCTGATGGTAATCGGCTATGGCTATTTTAAACACAACCATAAGCGACTCAATAAGTAATGCGATGATGATAGTGATGGAAAACTTTACTAAAACCTTATACTCTGCACGCCCATTTTTAGAGTATGACTTAAAGACGACCTCTTGTTCTAGTACTGTTTTGGCAAGGTCAAATATAGCAAGTCCAAGTGTTAAGGCAATTACAGGTTTAAAAATAGACTCTATTGACAAATTAGCATGAACAAAAACAGAGCTAAAAAAGTCATACAATGCATATCCAACAGTAAAAAGAGCTAATAGCATCATTATATTTCCAGTAATGAAATAGAATGATTTACTTACGAGGTTAAACTGTTTATGTATATTTACCAGCCCAAGTCTTTGTAGTAAAATTGTAAGTTCAAAATCTAGTAAAAATATTTTTTCACCTTCTTTTTTTGCAACAGTAATACAAGTTCGTCCTGTCGCGCTACTGATGTAAGGTGCTGAAACTGACACTCCTGTCTCATCTAGTTTGAGTTTAGACAGTAGATACTTTCTTGTACTTCCTATCTGTATATCTGTTACTTTATCTCTGTAGATATTTGGAGAGGTCTGAATAAAACTATCTTTGTTACAAATGTAGATAAGTTCTAGAGAGGGGAAAAGTTTATAGAGTTTTTCAAAACCATTGATTTCTTTGCCTGCTAAGCCACCAGTATTTTTAATGGTCTCAATTAAAAAGTTTTCTATGTCGTCCGTATTGTCTTTATATGCCTGCATAAACTCTTGCATATTATTTTCCTTCTTATCGAAATATGATACTGTGTAGTATTATATAACTTCAAATGTACATCTTGCTGTCAGGAGTGTATAGAAAATAAGCAATAAGAGAAGAAAAAGAAATTACACATATTTTAGGTACAATTCTTCTCTTAAAGGATAGGGAAAATGATAAGAAAGTTATTTGGTTTTACATTCATTATTTTAGGAATAGTACTTGAAGTTATGTGGTTAAGCTTCTGTTTTGGAAGTATTATTATAGGTATTTTACTGCTTCTTTTCGCTCCTAGAATTCTGTTTTTTCCATTTAACTTTTTTCTCCTTATTGGAGTTAGAATTATGTATGCAGAAGCCTTTAAAAACTTTGAAAATGCTTCAAGAAATGGTTATTCTCGAAGAAGCTACTCTTACGGTAGCTATAACAACAGTTCAAGCGGAAGTTCATATAGAACCTCTACAAACAAGATGGATGAGTACTATAAAGAGCTGGAATCTTCTCCTAGTGATAGCTTTGACATCATAAAGAAAAACTATAGAAGATTAATGAAGGAGCATCATTATGATTCTTTAGTTAGTAAGGGGCTTCCTAAAGATATGCTTGAGTATTCAGAAGAAAAAACAAAACGTCTTAACGAGGCCTATGCGGCAATAAAAGAACAGAGAAGTTCATAAGATAAAAGAGGGCATCTATAGAGAAGTAAAATCTATTTGTGTTATAATCAATTAAACTTCGACTTAGGTGGTGCTGTATGATAGTTGAATATTTTTCCTGTGAATTTTTACTTTTAGCTTTGAGTGTTATTTTATTTTTGAGTCTTTTTTATAACTTAAGATTAAAAAATACTTTACAAGAGAGAGAAGTTGGTGATGCTCTGTTGATTAAAAATGCTTATTTTAATGAACTAACACAACTCCCAAACAGAAATAATGTAGAAATTATGATAAATGAGCAGATTGATCGTTCAAAAAGACATGAAAAACAATTTTTAGTCGCAACAATTGAGTTATTAAATTATGATAAAGATAAAATTGTAGAGTTCAGTAACCTAATATTGGACTCTATAAGAAATGAAGATATACTCGCACATATAGAAGACAACCTTTTTTTAATTGTATTTAATGAGTACCTTGAAGAGAAAAACTTCGTAGTTTTACGCAGAAGATTTGACTCTAAAATAGCTAAAGAGAAAAAGTTCGCTATAGCTATAGGAAAGAGTAAATACCCGAATGATTCAGAAACGGTTTCTGGTCTCATAGATAGAGCGAAAAAGCAGATTCAGTAGTGACTCAAAGCAAAATAAAAGTCTACTTTTAGTATAATTCACGGATTTTTACAATACAAGGTGTATGCATGGCTAATAAACGTGTTTTAGTAAAGTTTTCGGGTGAAGCTCTTGCTGGTGAGGCAGGTCATGGAATTGATACGCAAATTTTAAAGTACATCTCGCAGGAGATTAAGTCTCTTGTAAATGCTGGTATTGAAGTCGGCATAGTAATTGGTGGTGGAAATATAATTCGCGGTGTTACAGCAGCACAAGATGGGATTATTAAACGTACATCTGGTGACTACATGGGTATGCTTGCAACAGTGATAAATGGTGTTGCGATGCAAGAGGCTTGTGAGCATGCTGGACTTGAAGTTCGTATGCAAACAGCTATAAAAATGGAACAGATTGCTGAGCCTTATATCAACCGTAAAGCTACACGTCATTTAGAAAAGGGTCGTGTCGTAATATTTGCAGCTGGAACTGGAAATCCTTTTTTCACAACTGATACAGCAGCTACACTTAGAGCTGTTGAAATTGGTGCAGAAGTGATTATAAAAGCGACAAAAGTGGATGGCGTTTATGACAGAGACCCTGAGAAGTTCAGTGATGCTGTGAAGCTAAGTGAGCTTACATACGATCAAGCATTACAAGATCATATAAAAGTAATGGATGATACATCTATTGCACTTGCAAAAGACAACAAGTTGCCAATTATTGTTTGTGACATGTCTAAAAAAGGGAACTTGTTAGATATTCTTAATGGAAATATGAACAACTGCTCAATTGTGAAGTAGTTGATTTATCTGTATATCATTTGAATACAGAAGTGGAGTAAAGGAAATGTATTCCTCTACAGAAAAAGAAGAGAAGGTTTTCTCTTGCAATTTATTATAGACTATAAGGAAAAAAAAGAATGAAAGTTGAAGAATTAACAGCAAAAGTATTAGACAATAATCCAACTATGGACCGCTATCAATTAGCACTTGCAGTTGCAAAAAGATGTGATGAGTTAGAAAATGGTGCTACAAGTAAATTAAGTATAAATACAAATGCAATTAAATCAGCAGATTTAGCGTTAATGGAAATTGCAGAAGGTCTTGTTGTAATACAAGGCTTTGTAGACACGAAAAAGTAATACCTTGGCTCTGAGTCAAATTGACATCGAAAAAGTCAAACATCTTCATGATGTTGACTCAGCAACGGCATACCTTTACGCACATATAGACAAAACCCCTCTTTTAGAAAAAGCCTTAGCCTACTCAATCGAAGCTCATAAAGAGCAGTTTCGAAAGAGTGGTGAACCGTATATTATTCACCCCATACTTGTAGCAGCAATAGTCTCTTCTATTACCAATGATCACTCCATGGCAATAGCAGCCTTACTCCACGATGTTGTCGAAGATACTCCAGTAACAGTGGAAGAAGTTGGTGAACTTTTTGGTAGTGATGTCGCACACCTCGTAGAAGGACTTACGAAGATTGACATTATTAGAGACAGTGAACTTGTATCTTCAAGTTCCAATGAGAGACTTGTTGTATCAGCACTCTCATTTCGTAAAATGCTTCTAGCGAGCATTGAAGACGTACGTGTTTTAGTGGTTAAGCTTTGTGACAGACTACACAATATGCTTACACTTGATGCCTTAGCCGCACATAAACAGCTTCGTATAGCGGAAGAGACCCTTGTTGTATATGCTCCCATTGCACATCGCTTAGGTATTAGTTTCTTAAAAAATATCTTAGAAGACTTGAGTTTTTCTTATCTATTTAAAGAAGAAAAACACCATATAGATAATTATCTTGACAAAAACTATCATGCTATAGAGATGAAGCTGAATGACTTTAAGGAGTCCATCACAAGGTTACTAGTAAAAAATGGTTTTTGTGAAGATGATTTTCAAATACTTTCACGTGTAAAACACAGATACTCCATTTACTTAAAAATGCAAAGAAAAGGCGTAAGCATTGATGAGGTGCTTGACCTTTTAGCAGTAAGAATTTTGGTAAGTGACCCTGTAAAGTGTTATAATATTTTAGGTTTAATACATTTACACTTTCGTCCTTTAGCTTCACGTTTTAAAGATTATATTGCTATTGCCAAAGATAATGGATATCAGACGATTCATACGAGTGTTTTTTATGACACGGCTATTTTTGAAGTACAGATTAGAACGTATGAGATGCATAAAACGGCAGAGCTTGGTGTTGCAGCACACTGGAAATATAAAAGTGGTGGGAATAATATTAAGCTTGACTGGTTAGATAATCTTCAGTATCAAAATGAATCTGTAGAAGATTTTTATACTCTTATTAAAAATGACTTATACTCTGAAGATATATCTGTATTTTCACCGACGGGAGAAGCTTTCACTCTTCCACGGGGTGCTGTTGTTTTAGATTTTGCTTACGAGGTGCACTCTGAAGTTGGTAACAAAGCAACATCAGCACTTGTAAATAAAACCAAAGCTTCTCTTTTAACAGAACTGAACAATGGTGATATTGTAAAGATTGTCACTGGAGATAATATAGTCACGCGTTGTAGCTGGATAGATGCTATAAAGACAAACAAGGCAAGAACGAATATGAAACTAAATTGTAATGCGAGGCTACGTGAGATAAACGCAAAGTCAAGTATTAACATAGTTGCGACAGCTATGAGTTTGAACAATTCACGTGTTGAAGAGTGGTTTGAAGCTCACAACTGTGACAGTGTCTCTTTAATACCCTCGGATATTGAACATTTTAAAAATGTTATCCATAACTATGTAAGTGAAATTAGTCAAAATAATCGTTTTAAAGGCTTTTTATCCCGTCATAGGTTCAAGCTTAAGCCCTATCAAATTGGGGGCTTGGAGATATACTCAGTTACCAATGTAAGTGATCTGGTTTTTGATTATTGTTGTCATCCAAAGTCAGGCGATGAAGTAATGGCATTTTTAGAAAAAAATAAAGTTCATGTACATCATAAGATGTGTAAAAATGCAGCAAAAAAGATAGATGAAAAAACACCTATGGTTTTCGTTAAGTGGACAAATCGTCATATTTACAATTATAACCTTATTGCTTCATTACATAATGAAAAAGGTGCATTGGCAAATTTCTTGACATTTTTAGTAAAACTCAACATAGATATTAACACTATAGAACTAGGCAAAGAACGTTCAGAATATACTACCTATTGTGAGCTTAGTTTTGAGACTAAGGAAGCTGATATTAACACTCTACGTGCTAAAATAGAATCAAAAATAAAAGTCATACAACTTATTCGGTCGAATGACGCATATAAAAATTAAAAATTAAATTTTACAAAGAAGAATTGGAGAAATATCTAAATGTTAGAAGAAGCGTTAAGAGAGATACATAGAGGTTGTGCTGAGATAATTGACAACGAAAGAATAGAGAAATTACTTAAAGCTTATTTTGAAGAGGGAAAGGCTTATACCGTAAAAGCCGGTTTTGACCCTACCGCACCTGACTTACACCTAGGACATACTGTCCTCCTACAGAAACTTGCGACTTTTCAGAAGTATGGTGGAAGAGTTCAGTTTTTAATTGGAAGTTTTACAGCAACTATAGGTGATCCAACGGGTAAAAGTGCAACACGTAAAGTACTTACTCAAGAAGAGATTGTGAAAAATATCTCATCATATACAGATCAAGCTTTTAAAATTTTGGATGAGACAAAAACAGATATAGTTTATAACAATGAGTGGTTAGATAAGCTTGGAGCTGCTGGAATGTTACAACTTGCTTCTAATTTAACAGTCGCACGTATGCTTGAACGTGATGATTTTTCAAAACGCTATGCGTCAAATGCTCCTATTGCTGTGAGTGAGTTTATGTATCCTCTCCTTCAAGGTTATGATAGTGTACATTTAAAGTCTGATATTGAATTAGGGGGGACGGATCAAAAGTTTAATCTTTTGATGGGACGCCAGCTTCAAAAAGCATATGAAATAAAAAAACAGCAAGCAGTTTTGATGATGCCTATCTTAGAAGGTCTCGATGGTATACAGAAGATGAGTAAATCTCTTGGTAATTACATTGGCGTTACAGATGCTCCTAATGATATGTTTGGAAAAGTACTAAGCATTAGTGACGAACTTATGTGGAGGTATTTTGAACTTTTAAGTACAAAGTCTCTAGAAGAGATTGCGAGTATCAAAGCTTCCGTTGAGGATGGCTCAGCACATCCTAAAAAGGTCAAAGAAGAACTTGCACTTGAGATTACAACACGTTTTCATACTCTAGAGGCGGCTGAGGTAGCAAAACTAGAGTTTGATAAAGTGCATGCGAAAAGTCAAATACCAACCGATATAGAAGAATTTAGTTGTGAGGGCGAGGTTTGGATAGCAAAAGCCTTAGTCGATTGTAAGATAGAGCCTTCTACTTCTCAGGCTAGAAGAGATATTAAGCAAGGTGGTGTTAAAATAGACCAAGAAAAAGTTATAGATATCGACTTACAACTTAGCCAAGGTGAATACTTGCTACAAGTTGGAAAAAGAAAATTTGCAAAACTAAAGGTAAACTAGATGAGCTTCAACTCTTTAAAAATAGGTAAATACACAATTGAAAAACCAGTCATTCAAGGTGGAATGGGTGTTGGAATTAGCTGGGATCAATTAGCGGGAAATGTTTCAAAAGAGGGTGGACTTGGCGTTATTAGTGCGGTGGGTACAGGTTATTATAAAAACAAAGAGTACTCTAAAAAACTTGTAGCAGACAGACCACTGAGTGAGGCAAATTTTTACTCGAAAGAGGGTTTTAATGCTATTATTGAAAGTGCAAGGGGTATTTGTGGAGATAAACCACTCGCTGCAAACATTTTATATGCGATAAATGACTATGGTAGGGTTGTTCGTGATGCTTGTGAAGCTGGAATAAACATCATTATCACTGGAGCAGGGCTTCCTACAAATATGCCTGAGTTTACGGAGGGGTATCCTGATGTGGCTCTTGTGCCTATCGTATCATCTGCAAAAGCACTTAAAATTATCTGTAAACGTTGGCAAAAGCGCTATAATAGACTTCCTGATGCGGTTGTTGTTGAAGGACCAAAGTCTGGTGGACATCAAGGTTTTACTTATGAACAGTGTAAAATGGAAGAAAATCAACTTGAAAATATCGTAGCTCCAGTTGTTGAAGAAGCAGCACTTTGGGGAGATATTCCTGTTATTGCTGCTGGTGGTGTTTGGGATAAAACTGACATAGAAGAGATGATGAGCCTTGGTGCTCGTGGCGTTCAGATGGGTACGCGTTTTATAGGTACTTTTGAGTGTGATGCTCATGCAAATCTGAAAAAAGTTCTCCTCGATGCGAAGAAAGAGGATATACAACTTATGGCTTCGCCAGTTGGATACCCTGCACAGGGTGTAGTTACAAACTTGACAAAACTCGTTGAAAAACGTGAGGGTCCAGCAGTTAAGTGTATTTCTAACTGTGTTGCACCTTGTAACCGTGGTGAAGAAGCAAAACTTGTTGGTTTTTGTATCGCTGACAGGCTAAGTGATGCGTATGAAGGGAACCTTGAAACTGGGCTTTTCTTCTCAGGAACCAATGGCTACAGACTCACAGAAATAATCACTGTAAAAGAACTACTAGACAAACTTATGCAAGGCGAATAGTAAAGAGATGTTGCGTTTTCTTTTTGTAACGCTTTTTTTAGTTTTGTCCTTATATGCTCAAAGTGATTCGGAACTTTTAAAACGTGCAGATTCATTTTTGAAATCTTCGAGTAAAACTAACCAGTTTCGCGCGTACAACGATTATAAAAACCTCTACCTTAGAGCCTTAATGGATCAAAATGATAAGTTACGCCTAAATGCTCTTCACGGGATTGTAAAGAGTGGTAAAAAACTCCGTATTGATGTCTCTCAATACTCAGACGAACTTGCAAGTATGACGCCAAAGACATCTTACAAAGCTCCAAAACCTAAAGATATAAAGACTACAAAAAAATCAAAAAAAATTACAGTAAGATCTTCACACAAGCTCAAATCTATTCGATGGAAAGAGAACCGTCTACTCCTTAAGTTTGATAAAAAGTTGAGTAATAATCAGATTAACTACTTCACGCTTTATGACTCTAAGAAAAAAAAGCATAAATATGTATTTGATATTCATGCTTCCATGCTTACACATTCACAGAGCTTGCGAAAACATGGTATTGACAGGATAAAAATAGCACAGTTTAACCCAAATACATTACGTTTAGTTTTCGAGGATTCCCATAAGTTGAAAATTAGGTTTAAAAAAGAAGGTAGTTCTCTTGTAATTAATATAAAAGATAGTGGTAAAAAAAATGTTGTTAAGACTGCAGTTGTTTCTTCTCCTAAAAGAATTGATAGAAATAAAGTAATAGTTATTGACCCTGGTCATGGGGGGAAGGACCCTGGAGCAGTAGGGTACAAAAGATATAGAGAAAAAATAGTTGTCCTACAGATTTCTAAGATCTTAAAGTCTATTTTAACGTCACGTGGTTACAAAGTCTATATGACACGAAGCAATGATAAGTTTATAAGGCTTCGCAATAGAACAAGTTATGCGAATAAGAAAGATGCAGACCTATTTATAAGTATTCACGCGAATGCAGTTGGAAAAAAGATTGCAAAAAAAGCTTATGGGATAGAGTGTTATTACTTAGACAAGTCACGTTCTAGTAGAGCAAAAAAAAGTTGCAGCACAAGAGAACTCAGCTGATATGAGTGAAATGGATTTTTATGGTAAAGAGAGCTTTTTACACACACTTAGTTCTCATAACATTATCGCGGCAAATAAACTTGCCATCGACTTGCAACGTGGGATGCTAAGCTCTTTAAGAAAGTCCTATAAAAATATAAAAGATGGAGGAGTAAGACCAGCTCCATTTTGGGTTTTAGTAGGAGCTCAAATGCCAGCAGTACTTGTAGAGGTCGGATTTATTAGTAATCCAATGGAAGCAAAACGCTTAGTAAGTCGTAAATATCAAAAGAAAATTGCTCTTGGTCTTGCAAATGGAGTAGAACGCTACTTCTTAAATAATTAGAAATATATATTTAAAAAGTAGGATTGAGGCTTATTGAATATCCTCTTTTTTCCACTCTAGTTTTCCAGCAACTGACTCTTTATCATTTATGAGTGATTCTATCTGTTGTTTCACCTTATCATAGCGGTACTGCTCTTTAAAGCCCATGATCCTTCCGCCAGCAGCATTTGGATGTCCACCACCATTTGCCCACTCTTTAGCAATTTGAGAAACACTTACCCCAAAGTTTGCACGTAGACTCATTGCACCTCTGTAGCTTACATCTACTATGAAATCATACTCAGGGTAAGCGACTAAAAAGCCATTTCCAACGATAGATGTGTTACCAACACCATAACTTAAAAAGCCTTTGTATCCTTTATAGTAAATCGTTTTTTCTTTTCGAGCAAGTCCTAACAGTTTTACAACATAATCAGTTGCAAGATTATCAAGGGTATTATCCTCTGCTTTTCTAAAAAAGTTTTTCTTTATAGCGTGAATATTTTCATCTAAAACTATAGGAGCATTTTCAACATCTATGAATTTTACTGCTTCTTCTAAGAGAGTAAGTTTATACTCTGAGTCTTCTACCGCAAACATAGCACGGTTGAGCTCTTTTGTTTCAGTGACTAAGCGCATACAAACTTTTCCATACTCAAAGTTATCATGTTGGTCTTTAAGCCATAAGTCCACCGCGTTTACAATGTCAACATATTTAGACATCCATACTGGTTCTTCATATTCAAAATGCTCTTTAACATAATCATAAGTAATTTTTGTTGCGCATCTATTAACATCTAGGTAGTACCACTCATGTTTTTTTGCACTCTCTTCTCCACTTCCATGGTGGTCAAGGAGTGTAAGTTTTACATCCATTTTATTTTCGCCAAGTTTACGTACTTCTTGTGTAATCCATCTCGATTCATCAGCAGTAAGGTTAAGGTCTGTGATAAGTATAAGTGCCTGTTCTTTTGCTTTGATGATATTTTCTAAAATAAGTTCTAATTTTGATTTTACTTCCGCACCATAGTTGGCATTGTAGTTAAATTTTTTATAGGGAGTATATTTCATAACCAACTGGCAACTGTAACCATCCAGATCGATGTGTGATAAGTGGTGAATTGTTCTATTTTTCATTATTTTCCTTTTATGTTTCTATTGTTATCGAGCCAAGTACTTCAAATGTCGCATTTGAGTCTATCTCAGCATGTGAGAGTGTCACAACATCGAGTGAGAATCTTTCAAAGATTTCAGCGACTCCACGGCGAAGTTGTGGATCGACTATGATAATGACAGGAGAGACTCCTTTTTGAAGTATCTCTGCAGCTTTTGCACTTGTGGCTTGAATAAGTGCATTTATCTCACCGACATTGAGCATAAGGTTTCTCGTGCCATCTTGTTCTTGTGATTTTTGTAAGAGTAACTGTTCGGCATTTGTATCAAAGGTTAAGAGTCTTATGACTCCATCCTCGCTTGAGTACATCTGTGTTATAACACGTGAAAGTTTTGCACGTACCTGTTCGGTGATAAGTTCTACATTTTTAGTGTACTCCGCAATATCGGCTATAGTCTCTAAGATGCTAAGCATGTCTTTAAGAGGAATTTTTTCATGTAAAAGTGCCTTGAGCACTCTTTGTATAAGCCCAATGTTCGCCACTTTTTCAACATCAGCGATAATGACAGGAAAGTCATCTTTAATCTTGTCAATAAGAGCTTGAACTTCTTGACGTGTGAGAAGCTCTTCAGCGTTACTTTTAATGAGTTCGCTCATATGAGTCGAGATGACTGTTGCAGGGTCGACAACAGTATATCCGTTGATAATAGCGTCCTCTTTTTGATCCGCATTTATCCAAAGAGCATCAAGACCAAATGCGGGTTCCTTTGTAGGTTCTCCATCTATTTCGCCTGTCGCCATTCCACTATCCATTGCTAGGAACTTATCAGGCATGATATCACCCTCACCGATACTAATCCCTTTGAGGAGAATCTGGTACTGTTGTGGTTGCAAGTGAAGGTTGTCACGTATACGAACCTGAGGCATTAAAAAGCCGAAGTCACTAGCGATTTTTCTTCGCATAGAACGGATACGTTCGAGCAGGTCACCACCTTGAGAACTATCGGCTAATTTGATAAGTTGGTAGCCTAGTGTTAGTTCAAGCATTTCGACTTTTAAGATGTCCTCTAAGGCATTTTCTTCTTCTTTCGCTATCTCTTCATTTGTCTTTTTAGGTTTTGTTTTTTGTTTCTCTTGTTCAAGTTCTTCTTTTGTCTTAGAACCAAGTATCCCATTAACATCAAGAATACTTAGTTCACCTTTTTCAAACTTATAAATAGCCCAACCAAGTACTGCAAACAAAATTCCTACAAAACCCATAGATGCTGTTGGAAGCCCGGGAACAAGTGCAAATAATATCATGATAAAACCAACTATCATCATTATTCTTGCATTTCCCGTCATCTGGTTTATAGTGCCTTCAGCGAAGTTGTCACCATCGTTTGAACTACGTGTAATCATAATACCCGTCGCAGTAGATATGATAAGTGCTGGAATTTGTCCAACTAAACCATCACCAATGGTTAAAAGAGTAAATGTAGAAGCTGCATCTCCAACACTCATATTATGTTGAAATACACCAATTAAGAATCCACCGATAATATTTATAAGTGTAATGATGATACCCGCAACGGCATCTCCTTTTACAAACTTACTTGACCCATCCATAGCTCCGTAAAAGTTTGCATCTTGGAGTATTTCTGCACGGCGCTGCTTCGCTTCGGCATCATCAATAAGCCCTGCGTTTAAGTCTGCATCGACAGCCATCTGTTTCCCTGGCATAGAGTCAAGTACGAAACGAGCTGCAACTTCTGCAACCCTTGTAGAACCTTTAGTGATAACCATAAAGTTAATAAGTACTAAAATCGAGAAAACGATGATACCTATGACATAGTTACCACCAACAACAAAGTCACCAAAACTTGTGATAATCTCACTTACCGCTCCTGGACCTTCGTTACCATGACTTAAAATCATTCTTGTTGTTGCGATATTGAGAGAAAGTCTAAAAAGGGTCAAGATAAGTATGAGTGTCGGAAAAGTTGTTAAATCCGTTGGTTTGGGCACATAAAGTGAAATCAGTAAAATTAAAACAGCAAATGCCATCGAAACAGTTAGCAAAACATCGAGCATTTGTGAAGGTAAAGGAACAATGATTATGGCGAGAATTGCCATTACAAAAAGGACAACGCTAAGATCGCGTTGTCCTAGTAAGAAGTTGAGTGTTGTTCCGACTTGTTGCCTAAGAGTGAGTTTTTTTGCCAAGCTTCTTTACTTCTAATCTTCTAAGATATCTGCAAGTGTTAAATCTGAAAAAAACAGATCAATTTTTCCCTGCAGTTTATTTAAAAAAGGCCAAATGGAACAGATGTTCGCCCTATCAGAAGGACAATCACTTTCAGATGGTGCACATTCAAAGACTGCAGGTGCTTTGCCTTCGACCGCTGTAAAGACTTCTAGCATATTTATGTCTACAGGTTTTTTGTTAAGAGCAAAACCACCATTAATACCTTTATATGAGTTTAAAATCTCTTTTTTAGCAAGTGCCTGGAGAATTTTCGCTAAAAAACTTTTTGATATGCTCAGCTCTCTAGAGAGAGTTTCACTATCCATTGGTGATGTCGCTTTTGATAAGACTATAAGAGAGAGTATTGCATACTCGCTTGCTCTGGTTATTAACATATTTTTTACTTTACATAATTATTTAGAATTATCATTATATCTAAAAATCTTGCAAGTTATCTTTGTTGTTTTCTAAAAATATCAAGATAAATAAATATAAAGAAAAAATCTGGTATAATTCCGGTTCAACTTTATCTGCCTTTGCATGTATCGTTAGATTATTATACCCATCAGGAGGCTATTATGGCTTTAGATTCGGCTAAAAAACAAGAAATAGTTACAAAATACGGAAGTAACGAAAATGATACAGGTTCAAGTGCTGTACAAATTGCACTTTTAACTGAAAGAATTGCAGAGTTAACAGAACACCTAAAAGTGTTCAAAAAAGACCACGCATCACGTTTAGGACTACTTAAACTTGTTGGTAAACGTCGTCGTCTTATGAAGTACTTCAAACGTACTAACAAAGAGGCTTATATGGGTCTTGTGGAATCTTTAGGAATCCGTGACAATATCTAGTATATACTTTCTTTAACAAGAGCATTAAGCTCTTGTTCTTTCTTCCTTTAAAACCTCATTTTTTTAACAAACAAAATATATTTTTACTCTAATTTCTTAAGATGAGCATATCCATATGCCCCAAGACTCAAAGCTACATATAGTACTCCTATAAAAAGTAACTGTTCAGGATTTGTCTTATATTCATAATAGAGAATCAATAGCGTTCCCATTGAGAGGGAAGCTATTGCGCTAAGTGTAATGAAGTAAGAACTGTTGGTTTTCTCACGTATCTTAAAATTAGCAATTGCCATAAGAAGAGAGACTAACAAAAATGTAATACTTCCAAACTCTAAAATAAGTCTCAATCCACCAACGGCGATAAGTAAGCTAGCAATTGCTGCCATAGAGATGATAGCGACGGCAGGAATCCTGTTCTTTCTATATGTAACAGCTTTTGGTAGGTAACCATCTTCGGCGATTTGTGCCATCTGCCTTGAAGAGCCAAAAAGCGTTCCGTTTATAGCACTACTTGTCGCTAAAATCGCTCCCAAAATTACTAAGTTCTCTCCCATATGCCCCATAATATGACCAGCACCTGAGGCTAATGCTGATTCTTTGTTTTGGATGAGTTCATTTATGGGAATTGCCAACACTGCAGCTAAAGAGATAACAAAATAGATAAGTGCTACTAAACCGATGGCACCATATATCGCTCGCGGAATGTTTTTGTCTGGATCGTTCATTTCGTGTACAGCGTTTATAACAAGCTGAAATCCCTCGTAAGCAACAAAAGTTATGGAGCTTACCAATAAAATAGATAAGAGTGGTGTAGTGTGAAAATCATCTTTTATAATGCTAGTAAAAGTATGAAAATCTACTTTTGTATAGTAAATTAACACAATAGATATAAAAGTTAAAATAATAAGTTTTGCATAGACCATAAGATCCTCAATCCTTCCCATACCTTTTACGCTCCAGAGATTAATAAATGCAAAGACAACTAGTATAAAAATTGCAATCAATTTCCGTATGACATCATTATGAGCAAAGTCAAATCCGCTAATAGCATATGAAGAAAAGGTGTATGCATAAAGCGCTAGTGTACTTATGTAGCCAAAAATTGTGAACCAACCGATAAACGAAGCAGCTAGATGTGAAGAGGGATAGGTTCTTTTGTAAAATGCATAAGTTGCACCTTCATCTTTATAATAGATGCCTAATTTAACATAAGAGTACCCTGCAAACCATGCGATGACACCTCCAAAAGCGATAGCAAAAGGAGCAAGTGCTCCAGCCATGGAAACTGAGATGCCTAAAATAGTAAAAATACCTCCACCAACCATTCCTCCAATAGCAATGGCTAAGACTTCTGTAAAACCTAAGTTCTTTTGAGACATGATGATTTTCTATGATGATTTATAAAAATATTTCCACCGCTCTTGCTAAATCTTCTTTCGTGTCGATGCCAAATCCGGTACTGGCCACTTTTACCATGGTTATCTTTTTCTGATGATAGATAGCGCGGAGTTGTTCTAACTTTTCTATATCTTCTATAGGGGCATCATTAAGCGAACAGAACTCCTTGAGACTCTTTTTACTAAATCCATATATACCGATATGACCGAAATACTTTGCTCCACCACCTTGATTGTATGGAATAGCTGAACGGGAGAAGTAAATAGCGTTTTCTTTATCATCAAGCACTACCTTTACAAGATTTGGGTCTAGGGCTGAGTCTGCATTTATAGCGTTATAGCAACTTCCCATTATAAACGGTACTTTTTCTTTTTGTAACTTTTTGAGTTTGCTCATAAGAGCTTCTACTACATCTGGTTCTATAAAAGGTTCGTCTGCTTGAACATTAATAATAATCTCATCATCTCTTAAGTCTAGAATAGTTGCGCACTCATGAATTCTATCTGTTCCGCTTTTATGTGTCGTAGATGTTAACATTGCTTCTATGCCATACTCTTTGCATGTTTGAATGATGAGTTCATCATCTGCTGCAACTACAACCCTGTCTAGATGAGCAACTCTTTTTGCAGTTCTAATAACCATAGGAATACCACCAATTTCTGCTAAAACTTTTTGGGGGAAACGGGTAGATGCTAAACGAGCGGGAATAATAATCATATTTTAAAACCTTTAAGTTATAATTACAAAATTATATCTAAAAGGCGATAAATGCTACTTTATCAACCAGAATCTGGGTATTGCTATAATAGTGATTCCATATTTCTATATGATTTTATCAACCGTTTCAAGCCAAAGGGAAGGATTCTTGATGTTGGTGCAGGCTGTGGAGTACTAGGTCTTTTAGTGGCGAGAGACAACGAAAATGTTTCTCTTGAGGCAGTTGAAAAACAGCTTGCATTTATACATTATGCTAAGACCAACGCGAGAGTAAATAAGATAGAGTATATGCTTCATGAGTGTGACTTTTTAGACTTCGTCAGTGACACGAAGTATGATTTTATAGTCTCAAACCCTCCTTTTTATCCAGAGGGTGTTCAAAAAAGTGAAAATGAGATGCTCTTTCATGCAAGGTATAATGTAAATTTGCCTTTGGACCTATTTTTTAAAAAGGTGTCTCAAATTTTAAATCCGCATTCGCATTTCATTTTTTGTTATGATGCGACGCAGTTTGGAAACATCTGTGTGGAACTTGAGAAGGTGAAGATGAAGGTAGTCGATGTACAATTCGTACATCCAAAAATAGATAGAACGGCTTCGCTTGTTATGATACATGCAAGAAATGGTTCACGTGCACAGATGCAAGTCCTTCCACCATTTATAAGTTTTGATGGAATGGGACAGAGTGAACAAGCGCAAGATATTTACAAAAAAGCAAAAACACAGAGTATTAAATGTCAAATATAATAAAAAAAGAGAATTATCCTTACTCGTTTAATGCAGACGCATGCGCTTCATGTGAAGGAAGATGTTGCACTGGAGAAAGCGGTTATATCTATGTGAGTAAAAATGAGATTGAGCAGATATCAAAACTACTCAATCTAAGCATTAATGATTTTGGAGTAAAATATCTTTTTAAAAAAGATTATAAATTCTCGATAAAAGAAGTCCTTCATGAAGGCTCCTATGAGTGTATCTTTTACGACAGAGAGAGTAACGGGTGCCGTATATACAAAGCTCGTCCTTCTCAGTGTATAACATTTCCATTTTGGGATTACTATAAAACAAGGGTAGATGAGCTTAAGCAAGAGTGCCCAGGGATAATTGATGTATAAAAACAGTTTACTTTTGTTATTTTCACTGTTACTCGTTTCTTGTGCTTCACCTGAACCTCAAAAGCGGCAAGCGAATGAAAAAGCTTTTGAGGCAGAAGATACGTATATACTCTATGCACTGTATGCAGAAAAGAGTAAAGAGCATAGTGCTGCTTCGTCTCTTTTTAACACTCTGTATGAAAAGTCTGAAAAAAAAGAGTACCTCTATCGTTCTTTAGAGAATGATCTTCTGGCAAAGAATTCAGAACAACTTATTACTAGAATTGATGCCATGCCAGAAGAGTTTCAAGATGATGTCAAGCTGATACGTTTAAAGGTCGTAGGACTTTTTGAACTTAATAGACTAGCCCAAGCCCAAAAGCTCTCAATAGCACTTGCAAAAAAAACACAAGAGCCAAATGATTATATTTTAGTAAGTGATGTACTTATAAAAAGTCAGCAGTATGATTTGGCACTGAGATACTTGGATAGTGCTTACGCAAAAGAGTACAATGAAAAAATACTAGATAAAATGTCTATTATCCTTTATGTAAACCTTAATAGACAGAAGGACGCTATAGCATATCTTGAAACACACTCTCGGATGCATGGCAGTTCCAAACTAATTACTGCAAGGCTTATAGGGTTTTATAGTGATCAAAACAATATAGATGGACTACTCTCAACATACAAGAAACTTTATGCTATCGACAAAGATCAAGAAGTAGCAAAAAAAATCATTCAAATATATACATATAAACGTGACCATCTACACTTAATGGATTTTTTAGAAAAATCAAGAAGTGACGATAAATTGCTTTTACAGCTCTACAGTTCATCACTTAACTACCAAAAAGCATACTCTCTGGCTAGTGAACTGTATGAAAAGACATCAAATATTACATATCTAGGGCAGAGTGCAATCTATGAGTATGAAAGCGCTAAGAATAAGGCTTCCCAGTCACTTTTAAAGAGTGTGGTAGGAAAACTGGAAAAAGTCGCTCAAACAGACAAAAGTCCTATGTATCTTAACTATTTAGGCTATCTCCTAATAGATCACAAAATCAATGTTAAAAAAGGGATGAAGTATATAAAGAGCGTTCTTAAATTAGAGCCGGAATCGGCATATTACCTTGACTCTCTTGCTTGGGGATATTATAGACTTGGAGAGTGTGAAAAAGCCAAGAGTATTATAGATAGAGTACTTCAGCTTGAAGGTGGAGACAACATTGAAGTCATAGAACACTCTAAAAAGATAAATAAATGTATAAAAATTAAAAAAGGTAAAAAATAGACAGATGATACTAGATGACATAATCAAAAAGACAAAAGAAGACTTGGTAAAACGTGAGAAAGAGTTCTCTCTAGATTGGTTAGGGCGTTCACTCGCGTTTAATGCACGTGCTCCTCGTGATGTTTTCCCTTACTTAAAAGCGACAGAGGAAGATCCATATAGAATTATTAGTGAAGTTAAAAAAGCTTCTCCATCTAAAGGCGTTATCCGTGAAGACTTTGATCCCTTAGCTATAGCTCAGGCATATGAACGAGGTGGAGCAAGTGCTATTTCAGTTTTGACTGAACCACACTTTTTTCAAGGTTCTTTAGATTATCTTGGTGGGATTCGTCGTTATGTTGGTATACCACTATTGAGAAAAGACTTTATTGTCTCAAAGTATCAAATTCTTGAAGCTGTGGTGCATGGAGCTGATTTTATTCTACTTATCGCCGCGGCACTATCAAAAAAAGAGTTGAAGGATTTACTCGCTTATACAAGACACTTGGGTATGGAAGCTCTTGTTGAGGTACATGATAAGCCAGATTTAGTAAAAGCTATCTATGCTGGAAGTGACATAATCGGAATAAACCATAGGAACCTTCAAACATTTGAGATGAATATGAATCTCTCTTATGAGTTAATTCCTCTTATTCCTAATGGTAAAATAATTGTAGCTGAGAGTGGAATATATGAACATGGTCAGCTTGAAGATTTGAGTAAAGCCGGAGTGGATGCATTTTTGGTTGGTGAATCGCTGATGAGAACGGATGATGAAGAAGAAGCCTTACGGATATTAAAAAATGGAGAAAAATAGATGAAAGTTTTTACTGTTAGCACATTGATTATAATGACGCTTCTTTTGGGCGCATGTACAAAAGAGACTCAAAACAAACTAGGGCGTTCTATCCAGAACTGGACAGGAACGAATGGTGTACTAGATATTTACATGGGTGGCAAGCTTGTTCAAAGATTTATCAAAATCAGTAAGCTCTCAACTGCGGTGGAGACTGATGGTACTTTAGCAAGAGATTATCGTTATGGATACGGATATTTAGATCTCAATCAAAACTATAAAATAGATGAAGGGGAGAAGAAACTCTACTTTGAAATAAGTAGTTACTCTACTCCATATGTTTTTTATGATAACCCAGGTCAATAATTTATGGATGTTATAGAACTTTTTAAATACCTAATAAACGCGAAAAGTGAAACGCCAGATGATGGTGGACTGCTCGATTTTATAGAAGAGTACCTAGTCGGCTTTGATGCCGTTCGTGTAGATGTGGAAGATGTCAAAAACCTTTTTATTTATAAGAAGTTTAGCGAAGGTGAGCACCTCTGTTTTGCAGGTCACGTGGATGTGGTTCCTGCTGGAAGTAAGGGTTGGGAAAGTAATCCTTATGAGGCACTTGAAAAAGATGGATTTATCTATGGACGTGGGGCTCAAGACATGAAAAGTGGTCTTGCTGCATTTATTCAGGCTGTAAAGGAAACAGAAGCATTTCAAGGAACACTTTCGTTACTACTCACATCAGATGAAGAGGGTGAAGGCGTAAATGGAACTATTAAGGTTCTGGAGTTTTTAGAAAACAATGATATGCTTCCTGATGCGGTGGTAGTTGCAGAACCAACCTGTGAAGATGAATTTGGGGATGCAATCAAAGTAGGGCGACGTGGTTCTATCAATGGGTACTTAACACTTAAAGGAAAGCAGGGGCATGCAGCATATCCTGAAAAGTCGATAAATCCAATTCACAACATTTCTAAAGTTTTAGGAAAAATGGCAGGTGTTGACTTGGATGATGGTGATGAATTTTTTGCTCCAAGTAAGTTTGTTGTGACGGATATTCGTTCTGGTATGCAAGTGACAAATGTGACACCAAATGAACTGAATATGATGTTCAATGTAAGAAACAACACTAAAACAACACAAAAAGAGATTAGTGAATTTGTAGCGAAACATTTTGCTGGTTTAGATTATGAATTACGTTTAACACAAGGCTCTTACCCTTTTAAAACCGATACAAACACTAAACTTGTAAAAAAAATTGACGAGGCTATAGAGAACATCACAGGCATTAGAACAAAACATTCTACTGCAGGTGGAACAAGTGACGCACGATTTATAGCTCCAATGGGTGTGGATGTAATTGAACTTGGTGTGAGAAACGATACTATTCACTCGGTAAATGAGAGAACCACTCGAAAAGAAGTGGAAGATTTATACAGAGTTTTTAAGAGTTTAATTTTAAATTGGGAGAAATAAATGAAATACCTTATATCAGTACTACTTTTAAGTGTTGCACTTTTTGCTAATGATTTAGGTTGGTCACATGACTATAATGCAACCGTAGAAAAAGCAAAAAAAAGTAAGAAGCTTGTTTACACTTTGATAACTTCAGATAGTTGTAGATGGTGTAGAAAGTTTGAATCAACTACTCTTCAAAATGAAGATATTAAAAAAAGATTATATGAAGAGTTTGAAGTTGTGCATATCTCAAGAGATAGAGATGAAGTACCAGCTGGATTTGAGACTTCACCCGTGCCTAGACACTACTTCACAAATACAAAGGGAGAGATACTATACAGCTCTTTAGGACATCGTGAACTTGAGTGTTTTTTCTCTTTTATGGATAATGCACAAAATAAAAACAAAACATCAAAATAATATTAAGGAATAATATATGAAATTTATACAAACAGAGAGAGCGCCATCGGCGATAGGACCATACTCGCAAGCAGTAGTAGTTAATGGTATGGTTTATACTTCAGGGCAAATAGCGCTGACTCCAGAAGGTTCAGACGAGTTGCTAAGAGAAGACGTTGTTGTTCAAGCAGTAAGAGTTATGAAAAACCTTGAGGCAGTTTTAGAAGAAGCAGGGAGTTCACTTGATAGTGTTATAAAAACGACAATCTTTTTAGCTGATATGGATTCGTTCGCTCTCGTGAATGAAGTTTACGCTGAAGCATTTGGTTCACATAAGCCTGTACGTTCGACTGTGGCTGTAAAAACATTGCCTAAAAATGCACTTGTAGAGATAGATGCAGTAGCACTGCAGAAATAGAAATTTTTTTAAACAAGCTTTTAGAAAGACTATAAAGTAACTGTAGTTTTTCTGATTTTCACTCGATGAAAATCCAATTTTCAATTTAAAATAAATACTTCCACCTTCAATTTCCACTCTTTTTTTTACTATGAAAGCAGATAATATGGCGAATAAAAGTCAAATTAGGTATACTTTGTCCAGTATGACTATATGTCGAAGATAAATTATTCTGGTTGAATTATGCTAGAGGAAGTAGATACAATTACATCTAATTTAAAACGCACAGTAAGTCATAAAAATTATGAACGGGGAATGATATGAGTAAAAAACATGATTTTATGGATGAGATAGTAAATAAAGAGGGCATGAGTCGTCGTGACGCCTTAAAGTTTATGGGTATATCACCTATTGCAGCAGCGGCTATAGCTGGAACGGGAAGTGGTTCAATTACAGAAGCCGCAGCATCAGATGCTACAGGTAAAATAGTAATCGTTGGAGCTGGTTCTGGTGGTATAATGGCTATGGCTAGACTTCGTAGTGCGCTTTCAAATCCAGACATCACTATAATAGCTCCAAATGAAAAGCATCTCTATCAGCCGGGTCAAGTTTTCATGGCTGCTGGTGAGTACACATTTGATGATATTGTCAAAGACAATAAAGATTTTATTCCTGATGATGTAAACTGGATAAAAGATGAAGTGAAGACTTTTGATGCTGATAACAACAAAGTAATTCTTCGTTCTGGAGAAGAAGTTAGTTATGACTACCTTGTAGTTGCTACAGGTCTCCAGTACCATTATGAGTGGATTGATGGTTTAACACCAGATATGATTGGTAAAAATGGTATCTCATCTGTTTACTTAAATAACCCAGAAGAGGGAACAGCAGATGGTGGTTCAATTACTTGGAACTGGTTCAACGAACTTAAAGAAGCAGCAAAAACTGGAAAGCCGAAGGTTATTTATACTCAGCCAAATACTCCTATCAAATGTGGTGGGGCTCCACAAAAGATTCTTTATTTAAGTGATGACTATTTGAAAGAAGCAGGTCTCACAGCAGATATGACATTTGCGACGAATGGTGGTAAGCTTTTTGGAGCAGTTCCATCAGTTGACAAGGAACTACATGAAGTCCAAGCTCGTTATGGAAATATAACAAATAAGTTTGGTCATAATCTTGTAGCAATTGATGCGGCAAATAAAGTAGCAACTTTTGAGTATAAATATACTGTAAAAGGTGAGTATGATGAAGATATCGAAGAGTATGAGATGATATCTAAAACCGAAACAGTTGAGATGGAGTATGACTTTATTCATATAGTCCCTCCTATGGCTGGTGTTGACTCTGTTGCAAACTCCTCTTTAGCATGGCAAAAAGGGAGTGCTAAAGGATGGCTTGAAGTAGATAAAAAGTCTCTTCAACATCGCCGTTACGCAAACGTATTTGGTATTGGTGATATTTGTGGTGTTCCAAAAGGTAAAACTGGCGGGTCAGCTCGTCATCATGCTCCAATAGTGGTTGCAAACTTAGTAGCACAAATGGAAGGTAAAAAACCAAAAGAGGCATTTGATGGATATACTGTATGTCCACTTAAAACTCAGTATGGAAAAATCATCCTTGCGGAGTTTAATTATAAAGGATCTGCTCCATCATTCCCACTCGCGGTAGAAGAACCAAGGTGGATATGGTGGGCATTTGACCTGTATATGCTAAAACCTATGTATTGGCATTTAATGATGAGAGGTTTAATGTAGTTAATGAAAAAAGCTATAGTAAAAGAGTTGATTATTTATATAGCTCTTTTGTCTCTTTTAGCTTTTTTGATGCATCCTGATTTACTTGATTCTCTGTCAAATAGATTCTCTTCTATGATGGAGAGGGGGAATATATACCACCCGTTCATATATGCTTTGTTGATATACTTATTTTTATACCTAGTCCGTTTTGTAGTAAGAAAAATCACTTTTTTATTCTTTAAAAGAAAAAAACAATAAGCATTAAACAAAACTTAAAGCTAATATGGGTATAATTCCGAACTTTTTGTAGAAATACATACATATTTAAGGACCATAAATGTACGCAATTATTAAAAATGGCGGTAAGCAGTATAAAGTTTCTGAAGGTGATGAACTATCACTTGATAAAATGTCACTTGAAGCTGGTAGCGTTGTAGAAATGAAAGAAGTTTTAGCAGTTAACGCTGGTGAACTTAAAGTAGGAGCTCCTTTTGTTGAAGGTGCTGTTGTAACTGCTGAAGTTATCAGAGAAGGACGCGATAGAAAAGTTGTTACTTTTAAAAAGCGTCGTCGTAAAGATAGTAAAGTTAAACGTGGTTTCAGAAGAGACTTCACTCGTGTTAAAATCACGAAAATAGCTGCATAAGCTAAAATAACTCAAGGAGCATAGTATGGCACATAAGAAAGGACAGGGTAGTACACAGAATAATCGTGACTCAGCTGGTAGAAGACTTGGTGTAAAAAAATATGGTGGAGAAGTTGTTATCCCTGGTAATATCATTATCCGTCAACGTGGAACTAAAGTACACCCAGGTAAGAATGTAGGTATGGGAAAAGATCATACTCTATTCGCTTTAGTTGAAGGTGTTGTGACTTTTGAGCGTAAAGATAAAAAACGCCAACAAGTTTCAGTAATAACTGCTGCATAATTCTACATACCTAAGGTTTTACCTTAGGTGTTTTCCACACTTCGGAACACCATAAGTTCCACAAAACAATAAAGTATTTAACAATTTCTTTAGTCTTAAATTAATTTTTAAGTATTTTAGTTTTTTATTACTAGCCTTTGTATTGAAACAAAGTCGTAATATTTATATATTGTGATTCTTGAGATTTACTCTGGAATCTATATTAATTTTCATCTTGGTTAAAGATGGATAAAAGGGGTTCACTTGTTTACAGATAGTGTCGAATTAACAGTTAGTTCAGGAAAAGGTGGACAAGGGTGTGTTGCATTTCGTCGTGAGAAGTTTGTACTCAATGGTGGACCAAATGGCGGAGATGGTGGAAAAGGTGGCGACATCTGGTTTAAGTGTGATAATAATACACATACACTCTCTCATTTTCAAAGAAAGATGCACATAAAAGCTGATGGTGGAAAACCCGGTGAGGGTTCAAATATGACTGGAAAATCTGGTGCTAAAAAAGTTATTATAGTGCCACCAGGAACACAAATCGTTGATATGGAGAGTGGAGAAGTTCTCTTTGACATGACTGTAAACGGTCAAGAAGAGAAGTTTTTAGTAGGTGGAAAAGGCGGACTTGGAAATACTCACTTTAAGTCACCTACAAATCAAAGACCTACATACGCACAACCAGGTGAAAAAGGTGAGACACGAGCTATTAAACTCGACTTGAAACTGATTGCTGACATTGGTCTGGTAGGTTTTCCAAATGTTGGGAAGTCTACTCTTATATCAACAGTGTCAAATGCAAGACCTGAAATCGCAAACTATGAGTTTACGACACTTACTCCAAAACTAGGACAAGTGAATATTGGTGATTACGAATCATTTGTAATGGCAGATATTCCAGGTATTATCGGTGGAGCACATGAAGGAAAGGGGCTTGGGATACAGTTCTTACGTCATATTGAACGTACAAAAATCCTTCTTTATATGGTTGACTTAGGAAATTACAGAGAACTTAAAGAGCAGATAGAAGTACTAAAAGATGAGATAGCTTCTTTTTCTGACATTCTGGGAAATAGTAAATTTGCAATTGCCCTTACACGTTCTGACATTGTACCGCCAGATGAGATTAATGAACTTATTGAAGGCTTCTTAGCGCTTCTTGGTTTAAAACCCTCAACAAAGAACGAGTTTGACTTTGATGCAAGTATGCCTTTCTATGTTCAAGACTCTGCAGAAGAAGAACTTGGCTTTGATAGAAAATTGCCATATTTGGTAGCTCCAATTTCATCTGCTACACACAAAAATATCGAAGCTTTAAAATATGCTCTATTTAATTTAGTGCAGACTGACAGAAAGTAAAATGCGAATAGTAGTTAAGGTTGGCAGTGCCGTTTTAACTGAAAACGGCAACATCGCCTTAGAACGTATGCAAGCCTTGGTGGATTTACTTGTAGAGTTGAAAAAAAACCATGAAGTAATGCTTGTTTCTTCTGGTGCAGTTTCAGCGGGATACACTCAACTAAAACTTGATAGGTCTATCTTAGCAAATAAACAAGCACTTGCTGCAATTGGTCAGCCTATTCTTATGGATAAATATGCTAAAAAGTTTTCAAAACACAATATTGTCACTTCTCAAGTTTTAGTAACAGCTGCCAATCTAAAAAAAGAAGATGATATCTGTAGAATTCAAAACACGATAAATACTCTTTTACTTAATAATGTAATTCCTATTATAAATGAAAATGACGCAACAGCAACAGATGAGATTGAAGTCGGAGATAATGATCAGCTTTCAGCATATATTGCAAAACATCTTTATGCAGAGCGTTTGATTATCCTTTCAGATATTGATGCGTATTATGACAGTGATCCAAGAGAAAATGCAAGTGCGAAGGTTCTTAAAGTAGTAAACTTTATAAGTAAAGAGGAGCTAAGTAAAGATGTTACACCAAACAATATTTTTGCAACCGGTGGCATAGTGACAAAACTCAAAGCAGCCTCTTATCTTTTAGACTCAAATATTGAAACATTCTTAGCGAGTGGATTTGATTTAAGTGATGTAAAATCATTTATAGTGGATGAAATACATAAGGGTGGTACACTCTTTACAAAGGTAAAAAACTAATGAATGTTATATTTATGGGAACACCTGAATATGCCGAGAAAATTTTAGAAGGACTACTTGAAGATCCTACTATTAATGTAGTTGCTGTGTATACACAACCGGATAAACCTGTTGGAAGAAAAAAAGTTATGACACCACCTTTAGTAAAAACTTTGGCTCTAGAGAATAAAATAGATGTGTATCAGCCAACTCGACTTCGTGATGAAGATACTGTGGCTGAACTCCTGAAAATAGAGTGTGATTATATAATAGTAGCAGCGTACGGACAGATACTTCCACGTGCAATATTAGATCATGCTCCTTGTATTAACCTTCATGCTTCTATTTTACCAGAGTATCGTGGAGCGAGTCCAATCCAACAGACTCTCTTAAATGGAGATACACAAACAGGTGTTACGGCAATGCTTATGGAAGAGGGGCTGGATACAGGGGATATACTCAGTATAAAAACTTTGGATGTCAATAAAACGATGATGGTTGAGGAACTATTTGATTCTTTAACAGTGATAGCAAAAGAGTTAACGCTTGAGGTCTTAGCAAACTTTGAGAGTTATGAACCTCGAAAGCAGAATGAAGACGAAGCAACACACTGTAAAAAGATTCACAAGTCAGATGGTGAAGTTACATTCAAAGATGCAGTTACAATTTACAATAAATACAGAGCATTTACTCCGTGGCCAGGAATATATCTAGAAAGCGGTTTAAAATTAAAAAAAATTGCACTAGAAAATGAGAAGACATATAAAGAAACAGGTAAAATACTTTTAATAGAGAAAGAGTCTATAGTTGTGTCATGTTTACATGGCGCTCTTAGAATATACACTGTTCAACCAGTTTCAAAAAAAGAGATGAATGTTGTCTCGTATATCAATGGAAAAAGACTAAATATTGCAGATACTCTCTCTTAAGACTGTTCCCTCCACACAAGAGTACCTCAAAGAATTACTTAAAAAAAAAGAAGTAACAGCACCATATGCAGTAACTTCTGATATACAAACAAGAGGTATAGGGAGTAGAAACAATGAATGGAAAGGACTAGAAGGAAATATATTTGTTTCTTTCGTTCTCAAAGTAGATAGTTTGCCCGTAGATTTAAAAATGGAGTCTGCTTCAATATACTTTTCATATATATTAAAAGAGACATTAGAAGAGTTTGGATCAAAAGTATGGTTAAAGTGGCCGAATGATTTTTATATAGATCGCTTAAAAATAGGGGGCATGATTACAAATCTTGTTGGTGAGAACATAATTTGTGGTTTTGGCTTAAATTTAAACAATGCACCTGAGGGGTTTGGTCGATTAGATGTTAAACTAGATAAGTTTTCTTTATTAAACACATATTTTATAAATCTAGAAAAAAAAGTTTTATGGAAGCAAGTTTTTAGCAAATATAAGTTAGAATTTGACAGAAACAGAAATTTTTTTACACACATGAAAAATAAAAAAATCAACTTAAGTGAAGCTAGATTAGAAAATGATGGAAGCTTAAACATTAATGGTGAGAGGATGTATAGTCTAAGATGAGCGAAATAATAGTAATAGCAAATCAAAAAGGTGGAGTAGGTAAAACTACTACCGCAGTTAATTTAGCGGCATCACTTGCTGTTGCTGAAAAAAAAGTATTGCTAATTGACTCAGATCCACAGGCGAATGCCACTACATCTTTAGGCTTCCATAGAAATGATTATGAGTTTAATATTTATCATGTACTGATAGGTACGAAAAAGTTAAAAGACATTATCTTAAAATCAGATTTACCGACTCTTCACTTGGCACCTTCAAATATTGGACTTGTTGGGATAGAAAAAGAGTACTATGATGCGAATAAAACAAGTGGACGCGAATTGGTTCTTAAACGTGCGATAGCAAATATACAAAAAGATTATGATTATATCATTATCGATTCCCCTCCAGCGCTCGGTCCAATGACAATAAATGCGCTTTCAGCTTCTAACTCAGTTATTATTCCTATACAGTGTGAATTTTTTGCACTTGAAGGACTTGCACAACTTCTTAACACTGTGAAGCTAGTTAGGAAGTCTATAAATCCAAAACTTAGTATTAAAGGTTTTATACCAACAATGTTTAGTTCACAAAATAACCTTTCAAAACAAGTCTTTGCAGATTTACGTCAACACTTTAAAGGAAAGCTGTTTAAAGATAGTAAAAATAAGTACATAGTAGTACCACGTAATGTGAAGCTTGCGGAGTCTCCCTCTTTTGGAAAACCTGCTATTTTATATGATGTCAAATCTAGTGGTTCAATCGCTTACCAGAACTTAGCACAGGCAATAATAAAATAATGAAAGCTCAAAAATTAGGTAGAGGACTAGATGCACTTTTAGGTGAAATGGACGAAGCTTATGAAAATGAAGGTACGCAGCGCGATGCTATTTTAGAGATACCACTTAAAGAGATTAGACCAAATCCTTTTCAGCCTAGAAAAACATTTGATGAGGATCTTTTACTCGAACTATCTGAATCAATAAAAAAAGATGGCTTATTACAACCAATTGTTGTAACTGAAGACATAGATGGTTATGTACTTATAGCTGGTGAGAGAAGATATCGTGCAAGTAAAATTGCAAAACTCAAAGAGATACGTGCAATTGTACTTAATTCTGACGAGCAGAAAATGCGTCAGTTTGCTCTTATTGAAAATATACAACGTGAAGAGTTAAACGCCGTAGAACTGGCACAAGCATATGGCGAGTTGATTAAACTACATGACTACACACATGAAGAACTTTCAAGTGTTATACATAAAAGTAGAACACATATAACTAACACGCTACGTTTGTTACAACTCTCTTCAAAAACGCAAAGAGCACTTGTAGAGAAGAAAATTACAGCGGGACATGCAAAAGTTCTTGTTGGACTTGATGAAAAAAATCAACAACTTATGGTTAATTCTATCATAGGTCAAAAGTTAAGCGTCCGTGATGTAGAACTTATGATAAAGAATAAGAAAGACTTAGAACCTGAAAAAGTTGAAAAACCAATAATGAGCTCTTATGATTTTATAAAAATCAAGGAGATGTTTGACGCTATAGACATAAAATGTAAAACATCTTATAATAAAATTACATTAGAATTTACCTCTCAAGATGAAATTGAAGAATTTTTGACACATTTTAAATAAAAATAAAGAAAATTTCACATTTCACACCTCATTTAACTATCCTTTCAATTTACAAGTAGTATAATTTCGCAACTTTTAGGAGGTGCTATGTTAGATATAAATCCAATACTACTTTTGATTACATTTGTTGTATTTGTTTCGCTTATAGCCGTTTTAAATAGTTGGCTTTATAATCCATTATTTGCTTACATGAATAAACGTGATGAAGATATCAAGAAAGACCTAGAAAAAGTAGGTTCTAATGATGACGAAATCAACGAGTTGAATGCAAAAGCAGAGTCGATAGTTATGAATGCTAAACTAGAAGCTGCGGCCCTAAGAGAAAAAGTTATCGCGGATGCTAAAGAGTTAGCAGAAAGTAAATTAGAAGCAAAACGTGCTGAACTTGCACAAGAGTATTTAGAGTTTGAGCAGTCTCTTGCACAATCTAAAGATGAGTTGACTACAGACTTAATGTCACAAGTTCCAGTGTTTAAAGAAGCTGTAAAAGCTAAACTTAGTCAAATATAAGGATGTAATGTGAGTAGAATTTTAGTATTGATGCTAATGATATCAACTTATGCATTAGCATCTGAAGCTGGGCATAGTGAGACAGACATAGTTCAAAGAACTGTGAACTTCTTGTTATTTGCTGGGCTTGTTTGGTATCTTGTTGGAGAACCTGCAAAAGCTTATTTTGCATCAAGAAGTCAAGCTATTGCTGATGAATTGAAAAAAGTTCAAGATAGACTTGATGAGTCAATCGCTTCAAAAAAAGAGGCGTTAGCAAAAATTTCTGAAGCTGAAAAGTTTGCAGAAGAATTAGCTATATCTTCGAAAAAAGAGAACAAAATAATAAATGACACTATTATGACTCAGTGTGATTCTGAATTAGAAGTATTAGTGAGACAAGATAAGTCATTGAAAGATTTTGAGCAGAGAAAAATGGTTCGTAGTGTTGTTGAAAATGTACTTGGTGAGACTTTAAGTCAAAGTTCTGAAAACTTTGATAAAGAGACTATGGCAAATATTATTTTGAAAAAGGTTGCATAGTATGGAAGAATTGATCGCGAAAAAATATATTAAAGCTTTAAAATCTAATTCTGATATAGCATCTATGGAAAACATAACAATTATGTTTTCTGCTTTAGCAGAGTCATTTAAAGATGACAAATTTGTGAGCATTATTGCTAACCCAAATGTAAATGCTAAAGACAAATCAGATATTTTATTAGATGCAGTTAAATCTGCAAACTCTGATAAAATAAATAATCTAATTAAACTTTTAGTTGAGAATAAACGTATTAATATAATTCCAGCAATGGCTAAAGAATTACAAAAAGATATGGCTCACTCTACAAAAACATATACAGGTCAAATCTCTAGTGATAGTGAAATTGACGATTCAGTTTTAAAAGAGTTAAATAGTGGTTTAGGTAAAAAGTTTGATTCTACTATATCATTAGCGTTTGTTAAAAATGATTTTAATGGTATCAAAGTAGAAGTTGAAGGTCTTGGTATAGAGATTAATTTCTCTAAAGACAGAATCGATAGTCAAATTATAGAACATATAATTAAAGCAATTTAGAGAGGAGAATAATAGTGGTAGCAAAAATTCAAGCTGATGAAATTAGCTCAATAATAAAAGAACGTATCGATAACTTTGAATTAAGTGTTGATATTAACGAAACAGGTAAAATTGTTTCTTATGCTGATGGTGTTGCACAAGTTTATGGACTAAGCAATGTTATGGCTGGTGAAATGGTAGAATTCGAAGATGGAACGAGAGGTTTAGTACTTAACCTTGAAGAAAGCAGCGTTGGTGTTGTTACTCTTGGTTCTGGTGATGCTCTAAAAGAGGGAATGTCAGTTAAAAGACTTGGTAAGCTTCTTCGCGTACCAGTTGGTGATGCTCTTTTAGGTCGTGTTGTAAACTCACTTGGTGAGCCTATAGATGGTAAGGGGCCAATTGAGACAACAGAAACACGTTTTGTTGAAGAGAAAGCTCCTGGTATTATGGAAAGAAAATCTGTACACGAACCATTAGCTACTGGTATTAAAGCAATTGATGCATTAGTTCCAATTGGTCGTGGTCAACGTGAACTTATTATTGGTGATAGACAAACTGGTAAAACTACCGTTGCTATTGATACTATTATTAACCAAAAAGGTAATGGTGTTGCATGTGTTTATGTCGCTATTGGTCAAAAAGAGTCAACTGTTGCTCAAATTGTTCGTCGTCTTGAAGAACATGGTGCAATGGAGTATACGATAGTCGTTTCTGCAACTGCTGCTGAGGCTGCTGCTCTTCAATTCTTAGCTCCTTATACAGGTGTTACAATGGGTGAGTACTTCCGTGACAATGCTAGACATGGTCTAATCGTTTATGATGATTTATCTAAACATGCAGTTGCATACCGTGAAATGTCACTTATCCTTCGTCGTCCTCCAGGTCGTGAAGCTTATCCTGGTGATGTTTTTTATGTTCATTCTCGTTTACTTGAACGTGCTGCAAAAATGGGTGATGAAGAGGGTGCAGGTTCACTTACTGCTCTTCCTATTATTGAGACACAAGCGGGAGATGTTGCTGCATATATTCCAACAAATGTTATCTCAATTACTGATGGACAGATATTCTTAGAAACAGATCTTTTCAACTCGGGTGTTCGTCCAGCAATTAATGTTGGTCTTTCAGTTTCTCGTGTTGGTGGTGCCGCTCAAATTAAAGCTACTAAACAAGTTGCTGGTACTTTAAGACTTGACCTTGCTCAGTATCGTGAACTTCAAGCATTTGCTCAGTTTGCATCTGATCTTGATGAAGTTTCTCGTAATCAACTTGAACGTGGTCAGAGAATGGTTGAAGTTTTAAAACAAGGACCATTTTCTCCACTTGCAGCTGAAAAACAAGTTGCGATTATTTTTGCTGGTAATGAAGGTTTCTTAGATGATATGGACGCATCGAATGTAGTTCGTTTTGAAGCTGAAATGTATCCATTTATTGAGGCGTCGTATCCTCAAATATTTGAAAACATTAGAAGTGCTTCTAAAATCGATGATGATACACAAGCACTATTAATGAAAGCACTTGAAGAGTTCAAAGCTAGCTTCGTAGTAGCATAAGGATTACGATATGGCAAACTTGAAAGATATTCAAAGACAGATAAAGAGTGTTTCTAGCACTCAAAAGACAACTCGTGCAATGAAGCTTGTGAGTACTGCAAAACTTCGTCGTGCAGAAGAGCTTGCAAAACGCTCTCGTCTTTATGCTCAAAAAATGAATCAGGTAATTGCCGAAATAGCAGGACGTATTAAATGTAGCAAAATTGGAGGAATTGAAAATCGTTGTTTTAGCAAGATTGAAAATCCAAAAATGGTTGACATTGTTTTTGTAACAGCTGATAAAGGTCTTTGCGGTGGTTTTAATATTCAAACGATTAAAGCTGTCAAAAAACTTTTAAAAGAGTATAAAGAACAAAATGTAAAAGTACGTTTACGTGGAATCGGTAAAAAAGGTGTAGAGTTTTTTAAATATAATGAAGTTGAACTGTTTGACTCTGTTATTGATTTAAGTTCAAAACCTGACAAAGTTAGATCAGATGAATTTATTAAAACATCTTTATTGGATTATAAAGATGGAAAAATTGATGGACTTCATATTGTATACAACGGATATAAAAATATGATAACTCAAGAGTTACATGTAAATAAAGTACTTCCTGTTGATGCAGATACTTTTGAGTGTAAAGAGACTGAAGATAAATCTATGTTAGAAGTAGAAGCACAAGATGAAGAGGCAATGTTAGATGCTTTAGTTAGCAGATATGTTACTTATAACATGTACTACTCTTTAATTGATTCACTTGCTGCTGAACACTCTGCAAGAATGCAGGCAATGGACACAGCTACTAACAATGCAAAAGAGATGGTTAAGTCACTTAAAGTTGATTTTAACAAAGCGCGTCAAGCTGCAATTACTACAGAACTGATTGAAATTATCAGTGGTGTAGAGTCTATGAAATAATGGAGAAAAATAATATGATTGGAAAAATTAGCCAGGTAATGGGTCCTGTTGTTGATGTTGATTTTGATGGATACCTTCCAGTAATTAACGAAGCAATTGAAGTTAAAGTAAATCTTGAGGGGAGCGAGCATCGTTTAGTATTAGAAGTTGCTGCTCACTTAGGTGATGGTCGTGTTAGAACGATCGCAATGGATATGAGTGAAGGTTTAGTACGTGGTATGGATGCTGTAGCAACTGGTGCTCCTATTAAAGTTCCTGTTGGAGAGAAAGTACTAGGTCGTATTTTTAATGTAATTGGTGAAACTATTGATGGTGGTGAACAAGTTTCTGATGCACCTGAATGGTCAATTCACCGTGCTCCACCACCATTAGTTGATCAATCAACTACTACTGAAATGTTTGAAACAGGTATCAAAGTTGTTGATTTACTTGCTCCATATGCAAAAGGTGGTAAAGTTGGACTATTCGGTGGTGCCGGTGTTGGTAAAACAGTTATTATCATGGAGCTCATTCACAATGTTGCTCACGGTCACGATGGTTTATCAGTTTTCGCTGGTGTTGGTGAAAGAACACGTGAAGGAAATGACCTTTACTACGAAATGAAAGACTCAAACGTACTTGACAAAGTTGCACTGTGCTATGGTCAGATGAGTGAGCCTCCGGGAGCACGTAACCGTATTGCACTTACTGGTCTTACTATGGCTGAGTACTTTAGAGATGAGCAAAAACTTGATGTTCTTATGTTTATAGACAACATCTTCCGTTTTGCACAATCAGGTTCAGAAATGTCTGCACTTCTTGGACGTATCCCTTCGGCTGTTGGTTATCAACCAACTTTAGCTCGTGAGATGGGTGCATTACAAGATCGTATTACATCAACTAAAGATGGTTCAATTACTTCTGTTCAGGCTGTTTATGTACCTGCAGATGATTTAACTGACCCGGCTCCAGCTTCTGTTTTTGCTCACTTAGATGCGACAACAGTTCTTAACCGTAAAATTGCTGAGAAAGGTATTTATCCTGCAGTTGATCCATTGGATTCGACTTCAAGACTCCTTGATCCACAAATTTTAGGTGAAGAACACTATAATGTAGCACGTGGTGTTCAACAAACTCTTCAAAAGTATAAAGACTTACAAGATATTATTGCGATTCTTGGTATGGATGAGCTTAGTGAAGATGACAAAAATGTTGTTGAACGTGCTCGTAAAATTGAGAAATTCTTATCTCAACCTTTCTTCGTTGCTGAAGTGTTTACAGGCGCACCTGGTAAATATGTTAAACTTGAAGATACAATTGCAGGATTTAAAGGCATTATTGATGGTGATTATGACCATATGTCTGAAAACTCATTCTATATGGTTGGTGATATGAATGAAGCTATTGCAAAACATGAGAAAAACAAATAAGCTTAATGCTTACTAAAGGACTCTAATGGATACATTTAAACTCGAAATCCTAACTCCTAATGGCGTGATCTTTGATGGTCAGGCTATTAGTGTGGTTCTTCCTGGTGAAGAGGGTGAGTTCGGTGTTTTAGCTGGACATGCTTCTCTTACTACACTGCTTGAAGCTGGTGTCATCGACGTTGAGAAAGATGATAAGTCAGTTGAGGCTATCGTTATTAACTGGGGTGTTGTTCAGGTTGATGAAGGAAAAGTTATTATCTTGGTTGAAGGTGCTGCACCTATTCGTGGTAATAATGAGTCTGAAATCGCTGATGCACTTGACGAAGCGAAAAAACTTATTGCTGATGTTGCAGACTCTAGCTCGGCAATTGCTACTGTTTCAGCAAGAATTGAATCAGCTGCTCAAAAATTAATATAGATCATGATTAATAACTTAATTGATTTTTACCTTAAAAGTCATCCTGTTACTATAGGTGTATTGGCTCTGTTGTCAATATACTTTATTATTTTAAACTGGGTATATTTTTATCGTTATTTTTCAATTAGCACATGGCTTACTAAAGAAAGCAGTTCACTTGAATCTATTTTAATGGGTTCAAGTACAGTCAACGAAAACTCTTTTTTAAACAATTTTATAAAAACTAGTAATAGTGTTTCAAAAGAAGTTTTAGCACTAGGTATGCTTGCTGCAACTAAAGAAGCTACAAAAGGCCTCTCTATCCTTTCTATCTTTGCTTCTACTACACCCTTTATTGGCCTTTTTGGTACTGTTGTTTCAATTTTAGATACTTTTACACATATTGGGCAAACAAGTGGGAGTATGTCTGTCATATCTACTGGTGTTTCAGATGCATTGATTGCAACTGCTGCAGGTATTTTTGTAGCTATTTTTGCTTATACATATCATCAAATATTAAAAAGAAAATCTTTTGAACTTATAAGTTATATTCAAATGCAAAGTGATGCAATATTAGCTCGTAAGGCATAAATTAATGATATACGATTGGGATGATAAGCCAGAGTTAAATATTACCCCATTAGTAGATGTTATGCTTGTTCTTTTGGCAATTCTTATGGTCATCGCACCAAACATAATATTTGAAGAAAATATCAAACTACCGCAAGGTTCCACTACACAACAACTTTCTAAAATTCCACCTGTACATATTTCAATCGATAAAGAAAAAAACATAAAAATCAATAAAGACACATATCTTTTTAATGCATTTATGGATAACTTTTTACTTTACTCTAGTAAGTTGGACAAAAAAGCTACTGTCTTGATAAGTGCAGATAAATCTTTAGACTACGGTCTTGTGATGTCTATCCTGGCTGCCGTGAAACAAGCAGGTTTTTCTGAGGTCTCCTTAGCTACAAATGGATAATAATAGTCACTACTTCTATATAAGCGGATTAATCTCTTTTTTGTTTTTTATAGCTATTTTTCTACTTTTTGTATTTGTACTTTTTGATGTAAAAAAAGTAAATACATACGCTTTAAAAAAAGATACGTATATGTCTATCTCTCTAGAGATGCCAGTTGTTCAAAAAAAGAAGTCTCAACAGAAAGTTCAAAGTACTCCGGTAGAGAGTACGAGTGAAGTTGAAAGTGAAGATATAGATATAAATGATTTATTTAGTGATGTATGGACGAAAAAAATTGCTAAAAAAGAAAAAAAACCTGTAAACTCTAAACGTCTACAAGAGATTCAAAAAAAGATAAAAAAATCAGAATCTAAGAGTGTCAAATCTATAGCTGAAAAAGTCAACAACTTAGATAAAATTGAATCCAACAAAGAACAACAGAGTGCTTCAACGGCTAATGAGGTTAATGAATATTTAGCTAAAATTCAAGCAATTGTCTATCAATACTTTAATGTTCCTCCTAACTCACAGGGTAATAGTATAAAAACTGTCATTGAACTTAACGCACTTGGTAAAGTACTTGACTTTAGAGTTTTAACATACTCGCAAAATAGTGCCCTCAATGACGAAGCGGACAAAATAAAAGAGAGACTTAAAAATGTTGTTTTTCCAATAAACCCAAAAAATAGATCAAGTAAAACAGTTGTAATACTAATAGCTAAGGAGTAAATATGAAAATTATTTTTTCAATATTAATGTTAATGAACTTATCGTTTGCAGCTGATGCAACGATAGAAGTAATCAAAAAGGTCGACTCACTACCATCATTGGCAGTTGAAGATGCATCCATTAATTACAATGATACATTTAAAATGCAGTTCTTCAAATCATTGGTTGCCGACTTAAATGTCATATCACTCTTTAATGTTGATAGACACCATCGTGTTACGCATTACAATAATGGAGATGTACTAGTAGAAAATAAAGATATGAGTTATGTTCTTCGATATAGTATGATGGAAGATGATAATGGTGCTTTAAATGTGGTTATGAAGCTTATGAATACAGATGGGGAACTTTTTTCTAAAAGTTATAAAGTGAGTAATAAAAATATATATATGTTTGTTTCACATGCGATGGCTTACGATATAAATGAGTATATGGGTGAGCCATCTGTTGAGTGGATGAAGAGAAAAGTGATATTTTCAAGAATTATTGCTCCTCAAAAAAGCGAACTCGTTATTGCAGATTATACTCTAGCTTACCAGCATGTTATTATAAAAGGTGGTTTCAACGTCTTTCCAAAATGGGCAAATAGAACACAAAATGCATTTTACTATACAGCATTAGATACTGCTGTCCCAACTTTGAAGCATGTAGATATAGCAAAATCAAAAGTAACAAGTGTTATATCATCAGACGGTATGATGATATGTTCTGATGTAAGTGATGATGGGAAAACACTACTTTTAACAATGGCAAGAAATGGACAGCCTGACATATATACATATAATACGCAAACAAAAAAATATAAACGTGAAACTAGATATGGTGGAATAGACGTTGGCGCTCAGTTTATGAATAGAGATAAGATAGTATTTGTTTCATCACGATTGGGTTATCCAAACATTTTTTCTAAAAAATTAAATACTAATGAGATAGAACAACTTGTTCACTACGGTCGAAGTAATTCTGCTTGTAGCTCTCATGGTGAGTATGTAGTATACAAGGCAAGAGAAACATCTAATGCATTTAGTCAGAATACATTTAATTTACATTTAATATCTACTAAAACCACATTCATTAGACGGTTGACGGCTGTGGGTGTCAACGAGTTTCCAAGGTTTTCAAAAGATGGTGATGCAATTATCTTTATAAAAAACTATAAAGCTCAAAGTTCTATAGGAATTATTAGGCTGAATCATAATAAAAATTACCTCTTTCCATTAAAGTATGGAAAACTTCAATCTATGGACTGGTAAATTGTTTTTATTTTGGTATAATCATTGTAATTTAAAATAGTAAGGGATACAAATATGAAAAATATAGTTCTTTCTAGTGTTGTTACAGCACTTTTAGTTTTTAGCGGATGTAGTTCAAAAGATCCAGTTGTGGATACAAAAGCACAAGAGATAGAAGCTCCAGTGGTTCAAGAAGTTGAAACAGTAGAAACTGAAACAGTTGCAGTTGATGACAGTATAGTTGAGTCACAAACAAACGAAATGAGCATGTCAGATATAGAGAACAAACTTTCTGCAATTTACTTTGCTTTTGACAAGTATAACATTGATGCTGCAATGCAAGAAAAAATTTCTACAGCTGCTACTATTGGTAAGACAGAAGCTAGTTCATTCAGCGTTAAACTAGAAGGTAATTGTGATGAATGGGGAAGTGATGAGTATAACTTTGCACTTGGTCTTAAGCGTGCAGACGCTGTTAAAAAAGCACTTGTTGCTGAAGGCATAGATGCTTCTCGTATATCTATGGTAAGTTATGGTGAAAGTAATCCAGTATGTAGTGATAAAACACAAGAGTGTTGGTCTAAAAACCGTCGCGTAAACTTTAAACTTCTTCCATAAGTTTTAGCATATGAAAAGTAGTTCTTTAGTTTTACTACTTACTGCTATACCAACTCTATTAATTAGTGCCGAACCTTCAGCGTTTGGTGCTGGTGACCTCAGTAGTCCAAATCCTTATGGGCTTACATCCAACGAAAAAGTTATCTTAGAAACAAAAAAAACACTCAATAAAGTGTCAGTAAAAAGTAACAATCAGGCAAATGAGCTGGATTCATTACGTGAGCGAATTGATGGTCTTCAGAGTGTTATAGAAAGTTTAAGTAGAAAAGCACATAACAATAAAATAAATTTACAAAAACTGGATCAAGCTAGCTCATTGTCTAGTCAAACGAGCGATGAGTATGACAAGAGAATAAGTGAGATTGTTGAAGTAAATAGAAAAAACATCGATGCAATGAAAACTACAATGCGTGAAATATCAGTAGTACTTGATAAAATAAATTTAGAGTATGTTACTAAGGATGAGTTTAATAGCTTAGTGAATGATGTTAACAGTTTTAAATCCTTAATTACTAAGGAGTTAAAAGGTTCTAATAAATCAACTACACAATCATCTGCTGACAATACTTTAAGTAGTGCTGAAATTTACAATAGAGCAAAGAAATATTATGACAAAAAATATTATACGAATGCGATAGAAGATTATGAGTACCTTATCAAACATAACTATAAACCGGCATATTCGCATTATATGATAGGAGAGATGAATTTTAAAAGAAAGAATTATGCAAATGCGATTTCATACTTTAAAAAGAGTTCTTCATTATACTCTAAAGCTTCCTATATGCCTTCTTTAATGCTCCATACTGCTATATCTATGGATAAAACAGGAGACAGTTCTAATGCAAAAGTTTTTTATAGAGCAATAGTGAAAAAGTATCCCGACTCTCAAGAGGCAAAAAAAGCAAAACAATACTTGCGATAAGTTTAATAACATGGAATTTTCAGCTAGAGAATAGTTTTTTATGTTAAAATCGCGTAATAATTTAAATGACAAAGGAAATAAAATGGCAATTGAAGCAAATCAAATTGTATCTATCGAATACGAAGTAAAAGATGGGGACAAAGTAGTAGACAGTAATGTTGGTGGAGCTCCATTAGTATTTATGTTTGGAAAAGGCCAAATTATTCCTGGTTTAGAAAATGGTATTGTAAATATGGCAGTTGGTGAGAAGGCTGACGTTCTTGTTAAACCTGCAGATGCTTATGGTGAATACAATGCAGATGCTACTCAAGAAGTTCCTGCTGATCAGTTTGCAGGAATAGATTTAGAGTTAGGTATGACACTTTATGGACAAGGTGAAGATGGCGGTACGGTACAAGTTACAGTAAAAGAGATAGGTGCAGAAACTGTTACTATCGATTTTAATCATCCATTAGCTGGAAAAGAGTTAATGTTTACAGTTTCAATCAATAACATCCGTGATGCATCTGCTGAAGAAGCTATGACTGGAGTGCCTGTTGAGAACAAACCAGCAGAAGGCGAGAGTTGTGGTACAGGCTGTGGATGTCACTAGTTTCGTAACTGCATCTGAAGCTTCTTACCAAGCAAAGAAAACAGCAACTCTTTTAAAAACACTTACCGTGAATGCACTCATCATGGGTGAAGTTGGTGTTGGAAAAGAGAGTTTGGCATGTTTTATACTTCCTGATGCACCAGTAATGGATGCATCAAACTTCGAAGAACTTTTAACTACATTAGAAAGTTCAAATGAAATAATAATCACAAATATAGATAACTCTCCTAATCTTAAGCGTCTTGTTGATAGCATAAATGAACACTCTGCCAGAGTAGTTGCGACCTCTAGACAGTCTTATAGTAATGAGTATACTGATGATTTGTTTAGTATAAAGTTTGATATTCCGCCACTTAAAGATAGAGTTGAAGACGTTAGTCTATTAATAGAAAAGTTCACTCAAGAAGCTTCAGGACTTTTTGGAGAGAATGAAGCTTTTACGATAGGAAAGTTTGTTCCTGATCTGACTCTTAATGCTTTATCTCTTAAAAGACAAGTCATGGTACACTATTTACTTCAAGATATAAAAGATGTTGAATTGATGGATATAATACAAAACTATTTACAACCAAAACTTGGCTCTAACAGTGATTATAGAAACTATCTCTACTTATATGAAGTACCTCTTATCAGAGCGGGACTTCATAAGTTTAAATCTCAACTACAGTTATCTGATAAGTTGGGTCTCAATAGAAATACATTAAGAAAAAAAATAGCTGATAATAAGCAATATTTATAAGGGAAAAAATGAGTAAAATAGCAATGATATTTGCAGGACAAGGAAGTCAAGCAGTTGGAATGGGGCAAGACTTTTATAATAATAGTGAAGTTGCACGTGAGATGTTTCTTAAAGCTGGAGAAAGAATTGGTGTTGATTTTAAAGAGTTGATTTTTGAAGAAAATGAGAAACTTGGACAGACTGCATATACACAACCAGCAATCTTATTAGTCCAAATGATTGCCTATAAACTATTTACTGATGCTTGCCCAGACACAAAAGCCGAACTATTTTTAGGTCATTCTTTAGGTGAATTTTCGGCTTTATGTGCAGCAGGTGCTATTGATTATGTTGATGCTGTTGAATTAGTACATAAACGCGGTGCATTTATGCAGTCTGCATGTGAAGAGATAGAAGCTGGAATGATGGTTTTAGTGGGTCTTGATGATGCAAAAGTAGAGGAAGTTTGTCAAGAAGCGCAAAACGCAGGAAAAAAAGTTTGGCCAGCAAACTACAATCAAGATGGTCAGCTAGTAGTAGCCGGAATGAAGTCAGACTTAATTTCTTTAGAACAGACATTTAAAGATGCAGGTGCAAAACGTGCACTTCTTTTAGATATGTCTGTGGCATCTCACTGTGAACTTCTTGCTCCTGCGCAAGAACCACTTGCTGAGTTGATGGAAAAAATGGTAAGTGATAGCTTTTCTGCGCCTGTCATATCAAATGTGACAACTACTCCATATAGTACTAAATCTGATGCAGTAACACTTTTAAGAGACCAACTTGTAAAGCCTGTCAAGTATAAGCAGTCAATATTAGCAATAGAAAAAGACATAGACATGGCGATTGAGTTTGGAAATGGTGTTACATTGAAGGGATTAAACCGTAGAATTGCAAAAGGTTTAAAAACTTTAAACATATCAGACATGGCATCTTTAGAAGCTGTAAAAGAAGAGATCTGCTCATAAATGAGAATAACACTTGTTCAAAATGCACCTAAGTTAAATCGTTCAAATTTAGATTATGTTATTGGTGTGATTGACAAGGTACAAGATGAGAGTGACTTAGTAATATTCCCAGAACTTGCTTTAAATGGTTATTCTCTTCAGGATAAACTTTATGAAGATGCTTGGAATACCGATGAACTTTTACAAATAGCAAAACTGAGTGAAAAACTTGACATAGTTGTTGGTGCAGCTCTACGTGACGGTGAAGTTTTTCGAAATGCTGCACTCTATTTTCATAAAGGCAAATTACTCAGTGTACATAACAAAGTACACCTTCCTAACTATGGCATGTTTGAAGAAGCGAGATATTTTGAAGCTGGTAAAGTTTTTGAAAGTTTTATGGTTGAGACCAGAAAAGTCTCAATGTTAGTATGTGAAGATTTATGGCACGAGAGTGTACATAAGGACTTGATTGAAGAAAACCCAGATTTAATTATAGCGCTTGTAGCTTCTCCTGCTCGAGGGTTCAGTGAAGATGGACTTGAGATACAACAGAAGTGGTACTCTATTATACAGACTGTCGCTCGCGAGTGTTGTGCAGAACTTATCTTTGTAAATAGAGTTGGCTTTGAAGATGGACTTGGCTTTTGGGGTGGAAGCTGCATTGTTGATAGCGATGCGAATATAACATTTCAACTACCTCTGTATAAACCCACTGTAAAAACATTTAAAATAGACAACTAGCATTCGTCATTAATCGAATCATCACGAAAGGACAAATATGAAAAAAATAGCAATAATGGGTGCGATGCCAGAAGAGATAGCTCCAATCCTTAAAATAGTAGGTGCATATACGACTACTGAGTATGCTGGAAATACTTACTATCAAGCAGAATATAAAGGGTGTGAAGTTGTCGTTGCTCACTCTAAAATTGGTAAAGTGTTTTCCACTTTAACGGCTGCTACGATGATTGAGCATTTTGGATGTGAAAAGCTTTTATTTTCTGGTGTTGCCGGTGGAATTAATCCTACACTAAAGATTGGTGATTTAATAGTAGCTAGTAAATTGTCACAGCATGATTTAGATATTACAGCCTTTGGTCATCCTATGGGATTTGTTCCAGGTGGTTCTATCTTTGTAGAAGCTGATAGAGAACTTATAGCACTCTCTAAAGAAGTTGCAAGCGAACTAGGAAAAACAGTTCAAGAGGGCATCATAGCAACTGGAGATCAGTTTGTGCATGATGAGAAGGTAAAAGAGGACATTGTAAAGCATTTTAATGCTGATGCACTGGAGATGGAAGGTGGAAGTGTTGCAGTAGTCTGTAACGCTCTGAATGTACCATTTTTTATTCTCCGTGCTATAAGTGATACTGCTGATACTGATGCGAGTTTTTCATTTGATGAGTTTATGGAGTCAAGTGCAATTATAAGTGCTGAGTTTGTTATGAAAATGGTAGATAAACTTGTCCGTTAAACTCTCTAAAAAAATAATGTCAAAGCTTGGTAAAACAAATGCCGAGTTTAAACTCATAGAAGAGGGTGACAAGATACTTGTAGGCCTTAGTGGTGGTAAAGATTCACTCACTATGATTCATGCAATGAAAGAGCAACAACGGCGAGCTCCTTTTAAGTTTGACTTTATCGCTGTAACTATTTCTTATGGAATGGGTGAGAACTATGATGCTCTTGCTGCACACTGTAAAGAACATGGAATTAAGCATGTGGTTAAAGATACACAAACCTATGAGTTAGCAAAAGATAAGATCCGTAAAAACTCCTCTTTTTGTAGCTTTTTTTCAAGAATGCGGAGAGGGTATCTTTATAGTGTAGCTCAAGAGTTAGGTTGTAATAAAGTTGCCCTTGGTCATCATATGGACGATGCAGCAGAGAGCTTTTTTATGAACTTCATATATAATGGTCAGATGCGCTCTTTGGCTCCTAGGTATACGGCAGAAAATGGTCTTGTCGTGATTCGTCCTCTTATTCAAATGAGAGAGAGACAACTACGTGCATTTGTTGTGGATAATGAGATTGAAGCCATAGGTGATGAAGCTTGTCCAGCCATGCGTTTTGATGTTAAAATGCCACATGCACGTGAGAGTACGAAAGAGATGCTTGCTAAAATGGAAAAAGATTTCCCATCTTTATTTACATCTTTAAATGCTGCATTTAAAAATATAAGTGTCGATAGCTTTTTTATTGTTGAAGAGTAGTCTCTGTTTTCATTTTTTCATGAATTACAATGGTTCCAGCAAGTAGATCATGAAGTCCGCGTTTATCTTTTCTAAATGCAACCATTAAAAATCCAATCATAAATATCAGTATCGAGGCAATGTAGCCAAGTGAACGAGTAATTGCTTGTCTCGTGTCAATGTTTTGTAAGGTTTTAGCATCAACAATTTTGATATTTACAAACTTTTTTCCTGGAGTAGCACCTTTACTTTTTCTCCAAAAGAGTATAGTTGTCAAGATAACTGTTACTTCAAAAAGAAGTTCCCATTTGAGTGAAACATGAGGCTGGGAGGCAAGAGCTTTGTGTGCATTTCCAGAGAGCGCATACTGTATGTTTTGTTGATATTGTGAGAGGTCAAACCAGTTCCCGTCACTAATTATGTAAATAACTATAGCGGCTGGTAGAGCTAAGAAAAGGGTATCTAAAAATGAAGCTAAAAAGCGAATCCAAAATCCAGCATATAACACTTTATCCATGCTTAACCTTTATGAGCTAACTTAGTAAAGATGAGTTTTTACTCATCTTTATGTTACACGTGATAGTTTGGTGCTTCTTGAGTGATGATAACATCATGAACATGAGACTCTTTAAGGCCCGCAGATGTAATCTCTACAAACTCCGCTTTATCCCAGAACATTTCGATAGTTTCACTTCCACAGTAACCCATAGAAGCGCGTAGACCACCCATCATTTGATGAACGATTCCAGCAATTGAACCACGGAAAGGTACACGACCTTCAATTCCTTCTGGAACTAGCTTATCAGCTGCAGTTCCTTCTTGAAAGTATCTGTCATTTGAGCCTTTTTGCATTGCTCCAATTGAACCCATCCCACGGTATGATTTATATTGACGACCTTGGAACATGATAGTCTCACCTGGTGACTCTTCTGTACCTGCTAAAAGTGATCCTGCCATTACACAACTAGCACCTACGGCAAGTGCTTTAGAAATGTCTCCAGAGTATTTTATACCACCATCTGCGATAACTGGAACACCATGAGGGCGTGCAGCTTCAGCACATTCATCAATTGCAGATATTTGAGGCACACCAACACCAGCTACTATACGTGTAGTACAGATACTACCCGGTCCTATACCAACTTTAACACCGTCTGCACCAGCTTCTATAAGTGCTTCAACAGCTTCTTTTGTAGCTATGTTTCCAGCTATTACATCAACCGCCATAGATTCTTTTATCTTACGTACAGTGTCGAGAATACCTTTAGAATGACCATGTGCAGAGTCTAAGACTAAAACATCAACACCCGCATCTACTAGAGCTTTAGCACGATCGTATTGACCAACACCTATCGCTGCTCCAACTACAAGACGCCCAAAAGCATCTTTGTTGGAGTTTGGATACTCTATACGTTTTTTGATATCTTTAATCGTTACAAGACCTTTTAAAAATCCATCGTTGTCAATGATTGGAAGTTTTTCAATTTTGTGTTTATGCATAATATCTGCTGCATCGTCTAAAGAGATACCTTTATCTGCTGTAATAAGAGGCATTTTAGTCATTACTTCATCTGCACGCTTGCGCATGTTTTTTTCAAATCTCATATCGCGATTTGTTAAAATTCCTAAAAGTTTATTGTGTCCATCAACAACAGGAACACCAGAGATTTTAAATTCGTGCATAAGAGCATCTGCTTCTGCCAAAGTTGCATCTGGATGAACATATACAGGGTCTATAATAATCCCGCTTTCAGATTTTTTAACTTTTATAACCTGTTTGCATTGCGTTTCTATATCCATGTTTTTATGAATGACGCCTATTCCACCAAGTCTTGCCATTGCAATAGCCGCGCGATACTCTGTTACAGTATCCATTGCAGCAGAAACCATAGGAATTTTCAGACTAATGTTACGAGTAAGTTTACTCTCTAACGATACCTCTTTTGGTAATACTTCAGAATATTGTGGTACTAATAATACATCTTCAAACGTTAGTGCGCGTTTACGAATTCTCATGGGGTTCCTTGTGGGATAAGATAATAACGCGATTATATCTCTTTTCTTGTTAAAAAAAGGTTAAGGAGTGAATTACAGGTACATAAATTGAGAAAGTAAAATGATTATGACAACGACTGTAAAGGGAAAGAAGTGGCTTTTAAATATCCATGGTTGAAGACCAAATAGTTTTTGATTTATTCCACGAAATCCAAGCCAAAGTCCTAGGAATGCTTTGATGCAAAGTAGTGTCTGGAACTGACTTAAGCCATCTTCTCCAATCTCTCCAAAAACACTGATAAACATATAAATACCAGTCGCAACTGCTACCATAAGGGCATATGGAACAACTTTTCTTACATGCATCATAATTGCTTCACGAGCCTTTAAGTACTCTTTTTCATTAAGTGTTTGATCCATTTTAGAAAGAAAAAGGATGTCAACGAAAAGAAAACCTCCGTAAATAAATACGGAGAATATATGGATAGTATGAAGGAGGGTGTAGAGCATTAAGCTTTGTAAGCTACAGCTTTTTCAAGTGAAAGTGAGCCATCAAACAGGGTTTGTTCATCATATGCTTTTGCAATAAGTTGTAGACCGACAGGCATTCCATTCGCATTTTTCATAATAGGAAGAGAGAGACCTGGAAGACCTGCAAGATTAACACTGATTGTATAGATATCACTTAAGTACATCTCCATTGGAGAGGCTAACTCACCAAATTTTGGTGCGACAGTTGGAGCTACTGGTGAGAGAATCAAATCAACTTCTTCAAAGATTTTTGCATATTCGTCTTTGATGATGTGACGAGTTTTCTGTGCTTTTACATAATAAGCTTCATAGTAACCACTCGAGAGGACAAAGTTACCTAGCATGATACGGCGTTTCACTTCATCACCAAAACCATTGCTACGTGTTTGGATAAAAGTATCTTCTAGATTTTTGCCCTCAACACGATTACCATAACGGATACCATCGTAACGAGCAAGATTTGTCGTTGCCTCAGCAGTTGCCGTGATATAGTATGCTGAGATGTCAAATTTAGCGTCCATCATCTCTTTTTCAACTATTGTATGTCCAGCGTCTTTAAGTGCCTGAGTTGCTTTTTCGTATGCATCTTTAATGTCTGAAGAGGCATTTTCTAGGTACTTTGGTAAAACTGCAACAGTAAGTTTTCTTTGCGGATTTAAGTTAGGAGTAACTTTGTCATCCATCCCCGCATTTGTAGAGTCTTTTTCGTCTGAGCCTGCGATAATATCATACAGTATAGCTGCGTCTTCGACATTTTGTGTCATTGGTCCTATCTGGTCAAGAGAAGAAGCATATGCACCTAAACCATAGCGAGAGACACGACCATAAGTAGGTTTCATCCCTACTATACCACAGTAAGCGGCAGGTTGACGGATAGACCCACCAGTATCACTTCCAAGTGCAGCGATTGCAAGACCGGCACCAACAGCTGCAGCACTCCCTCCAGAACTTCCACCTGGTACATGAGCTTCATTTACAGGGTTGAGTGTTTTACCGTAAAAGCTTGATTCTGTTGTAGAACCCATTGCAAACTCATCCATGTTTGTTCTACCAAATGGAGATAAACCGGCTTCTGTAAGTTTATTAATAACTGTAGCATTATAAGGCGCAATATAACCTTGAAGGATGTTTGAACCAGACGTAACAGACCAATCTTTCACTTGTATGTTGTCTTTTATAGCTATAGGAACACCATCTCCAACATTATTCATGTCAATATATGCATTTAACTCAGGATTAGCTGCAATTTTTGCTTTTAAATCTTCTTTATATTTGTTAAGTTCTTCTGTACTTAATGTAAGGGCTTCTTTTAATGTGATCACTAGATTTCCTGTCTATAATATTAATAAGAGAGATTATATCAAAATGTATATTTAAGGAGTATTAACGAAGTATCGCATGTTAATATCTGCGAGTTTATCACCCCAAGCAATATACGTGATTTTTTTCCCTTTTTCAACATATATATGGTTGTCTTGAAAATAGTGTTCTAATATGTCAATGATTTTGGTAGTTTTAGGAAGTGTAACTATCCAGGCAAAACCTATAGCCTTGAGTGATGGTATCTCTTTTGCACTACGCATAATGTCACGTAGTTCTGTTTCTATCTCTTTACTTGTGTGCGTATCAAGAAATTTTGAAGACTCGACAAGAGCTTCAAAGTTCCCTTCGTCTTGTACTTTTTTCCATTTATCGTGCTTATATTTTGGATGAAATGTATAGTGTTTTTCTTGTGGCTGTTTTAAACAAAGACAGTAAGCACTTTTAATAGTGCCAGGAACATTTGCATTTAAGTAGTCAATCTCGTCTTGAGTATAGTCGTTTTTTGAGAAACCTTCAGCATCAAAAAAGTCTATTTCTTTGAGGTTTTTTAGACTCTCTTCATCTTGAACTCGAGTGATTTCATTGACAATAGCAATAGGGTAGTTGTCAAACCAGTTGCGAGAGCTCTTCTCTTTGAGAAACTCAATGGTTTTTCTACTGTTTTGAATTGCATTATGTAAGTCAGATATTAATTTTTTCATATGAAAGTATAGCAAGAGTATTTTAGATTGTAATAAGTGAAATTAATTACAATTCAAGATTTACTTATGCTACATATTTCTAAGATAGTATAATAAAAATATATAAATTTTTTAGCTCGTTAAGGAGAGATGAAATGATTTTTAAAAGCACAATATTACTATTTTTGTTAATACAATCTCTCGTTTCTAGCGAAACAACACCAAGAGAAGAAAAACTTACAAATAGTGCCGTAATATTTATATACCATAGGTTTGGTGACAATCGCTACCCATCAACAAATATTACACTAGAACAGTTTAAGTACCAGTTGGATTATTTTGAGAAACACAATTATAATGTCTGGCCACTCTCTAAAATAGTACATAATCTAAAAAACAATATAGCCCTTCCAGAAAAAACGGTAGCGATAACTATAGATGATGCTTATGAAACAGTCTATACAAATGCATATCCAATACTCAAGGAGAAAAAGTTTCCATTTACAGTATTTGTAAATACTAATCCTATTGACAATAACTCTAAAAATTATATGAGTTGGGAGCAAATGAGAATTATGAAAAAAGCTGGTGCTGAATTTGCGAACCATACACATACTCATGCTTACTTAAGAGAAGAACAAGGTGAAAATGATGAAGATTTTAGAAAAAGAGTTATAAAAGAGATAGAAACAGCCCAGATAAGATTAAAAGAAGAACTGGGAGAGAGTACAAATGAAAATCCAAAACTTTTTGCATATACATTTGGTGAGTACGATCCAAAGATAGTGGCATTATTAGAAAGTCTAGATTATGTTGGTGTGACTCAAACATCAGGAGCAATAGATAGGTTTTCTAATTTACTAAAGTTAAAAAGATTTCCTATGTCAGAAATATATGCAACTCCTGAGCAATTTGTCACAAAGCTAAACACTGTCCCTTTTTCTATTAAATCAGTTTTTCCGGATACACCGATAGTTGAGAATGGCAACCCTCCGACATTAACTATAAAGTTTAAAGAGGCAGTTGCAAATGTGAAGTGCTATACAGCAGATGGCGAGACTATAAATACAAAATGGGTTTCTGAGAAAGAGCTTTTAGTTAAGGCAAAAAAGGAACTACAGGGACCAAGAGATCGTTATACTTGTACGGCACCTGCTAAAAATGGGAAGTGGTTTTGGTATTCGCACTTATGGATTGTCACGTCAGATTAAAATTCGGACTTTATTTGAATTTTTTTACGAGGAAGATACCAATTCCAATAGAAGTAAATATCAGGGCAATAGATACCCCGATAATAAAAAGCGAGACTGGTTCTTCGAAGTTAGGCACTTACTACTTCTTCACAGCGTTTACAAGTTGAATCTTCAGCTTCAGCTTGGTATTTCCAGCATCTAGGACATTTGTGTGCAGTTGCTTTTGCTATGGTAAATGTGTCAGTTCCAACTTTGAAACTGCCAAGAGCCTCTTCGTTGTCTTGATCTTCAAAAACACCAGAAACAACAAACCAATCTTCTGCATCAACACTATTCATGTCAAGAGTAGTTTTAGATTCTGTATAGAGAACAAGTTCAAGTGTACTTTTAATGACTTTTTCTTTTTTAAGTCCATCTACTACAGTACCAAAACCTTCACGTGCTTTATTCATATATTCAGCATCGAAGTTTGCACTTATATCTTGGATAGGCTCATATACTAAATCAAAAATAGATTCTGCATCACCTTTTACAATAGCTGGTGCGTGTTCTACAATCTCATCGGCTGTATATGTAAGTATAGGTGCCATTAGCAGTAATAGAGACTTTGTGATAAGTGCCATAGCACTTTGAGATGCCATACGTCTTGGGTCGTTTTGTGCATTACAATAAAGACTGTCTTTTGTCATGTCGATGTACATACCACTTAGTTCATTAGCGATAAAGTTGTTTAAAGTATTCATACCATGAACAAAGTTGTAATTACTAAATGATTTGTGAACATCAGTAAAAACATTTGATGCAACATTGAGTATCCATTTGTCCAACTCTCCAAGCTCTTCATATGGAGTAAGAGTCTCAAGGTCGTTGATGTTTGCCAGCATGATTCTAAATGTATTTCTTAGCTTTCTATAGTTTTCAGAAATCTGTTTTAGAATCCCTTGGGAAATTTTTAAGTCACCTTGGTAGTCAGATGAAGCAACCCACAGACGTAAGATTTCACTTCCGTACTCTTTGAGAACCTTGTCTGGTGCGATAACATTCCCTTTTGACTTAGACATCTTCTCACCTTTTTCATCAACAGTGAAACCATGAGTCAGTACACCTTTGTATGGAGCTTTATGTTCCACTGCAGCTGATAAGAAAAGTGAAGATTGGAACCAACCACGATGTTGGTCGCTTCCCTCTACATATAAGTCCGCTTGGTATTTTCCAGCATCATAGTTACGAGATTTTAAAACACTATTCCAAGTCGAACCTGAGTCAAACCAAACATCTAAGATGTCTGTGACTTTTTCAACTTCATCTGCTTTATAGCCAGAACCAGGGTAGAGTAGGTTTTCTATTGGCATTGAGTACCAGGCATCACTCCCTTGCATCTCAAAAACCATAGCAGTAAAGTTGAGAACTTTCTCATCGAAGATAACTTCACCCGTGGCCTTAACTCTGAAAAAAGCGATAGGGACACCCCAGTCACGTTGACGAGATATACACCAGTCAGGACGGTTTGCAACCATAGATGTAAGTCTATTTTTTCCAGTTTTTGGAACAAAAAGCGTCTTTTCTATTTCACTGAGAGCAATGTCTCTTAAAGTGTTTTCTTCACCTTCTGGTTTCTCGTCTACAGATATAAACCACTGCTTCGTAGCTCTAAAGATGAGTGGTGTGTGAGAACGCCAGCAGTGAGGGTATGAGTGAGTAAATTTAGATACTTTAAGTACTGCATCGCCCATTAGCTCTATTAAGTCATCATTTGATTTAAAGATGTGACGGCCTAAGAACTCTTCAGCATTTGGAATGAGTTTATCTTTAACGATAGTCTCATCATAACAACCAGTCTCATCAACTGGCATTACAACCTCTAGGTCGTATGTAAGACCTATACGGTAGTCATCCTCACCATGACCTGGAGCAGTATGTACACAACCTGTACCACTGTCCATAAGGACATGCTCACCAAGGATTATACGTGACTCACGTTTGTTCAGTGGGTTGATAGCTTTAAGGTTTTCAAACTCAGTCGCTTTAAAAGTCTGTACAATTTTTCCACTCAGTACTTCATCTTCTATAAGAGCATTTAAAAGCTCACGTGCAACGATGTAACCAGTGTCAGTAAGTACATACTCTTCTTCTGGATTGAGTGATATACCCGTATTTGCTGGAATTGTCCAAGGGGTTGTAGTCCAGATAACCGGAGCAGCATTTCCTGTGATGTTGAGCTTTGACTTTGCATCTGCATCTAACTCAAACGCGATAAAGATAGAGTGAGACTCTTTGTCTTCATACTCAACTTCAGCTTCAGCAAGTGCAGTTCTCTCAGCCCAAGACCAAAATACTGGTTTAGAACGCTCTATGAGAAGCCCTTTTTTAGCAACTGAACAGAGTGTACGGTAGATATTTGCTTCAAATCTGAAGTCCATCGTTACATACGGTTTTTCCCAGTCTGCGATGATACCAAGTGTTTTGAACTCATCTCTTTGAATACCTACGAATTTAGCCGCGTGCTCACGACACAGTTTACGTATCTCATGTGTTTCAAGCTGTTCTTTTTTCTTCTTTCCACCAAGTTTCTTCTCGACTTGCTGCTCTATTGGTAGACCATGACAGTCCCAGCCCGGAGTAAAACGCACAGACTTTCCGTTAAAATAGTTATGTTTTACGATGATGTCTTTGAGAACTTTGTTGAGTGCGTGCCCAATGTGAATGTTTCCATTTGCATATGGAGGTCCATCATGAAGAGTGAAACTCTCAGCATCTTTACGGTTTGCTTTCATCTTTTCATAGATTTTTGCTTTGTCCCATGCTGCATAACGTAGAGGTTCGTTGTTGATTAGGTTTCCGCGCATTGCGAAGTTTGTTGTTGGTAAAAGTAGTGTCTCTTTGTAGTCCATCTTTGCCCCAAAATTATATTTAAAAGTTGAGGATTATATCTTTTATGTGTTTAAAAGCTTATAAAGTGATATAATAAGAGAAGTTAAAATCTTATTTTTAAGGCTATACTCTTCATGAAACTGCATATTATCTTCATAGGAAACAAATTTATATATAACCGCTCTTTTAAAGAGTATATTTTGCGTTCCATCGAAGCAAAAAGTGAGTTTATACATTCAGTGACATATTTTCAAGAGAGTGATAATTCACTCTTTTTATACCTTGAAAATGAGTTGAATGACAATAGTAAGATAATCATCATCGGAAATAAAAACAATTTCGCAACGATTGGCAAGCTAATATCCACCGTAACAAGTGACAATCAAATTCTTAAAGACGGAATGCTGATACCACAAAAAGCTTCACTATTTGAAGAGCGTTCTTATCTCTTAGAGTATAAAGATTCGGTAGTAAATGTGTTACAGATAGACGAAGGCCAAAAAATGCCAGAGCTTCTAATTCAAAATTTAAACATACAAGCGACTGTACATATTTTTGAGGAAGAAGAATCAACTATCAAGACTATACTTGCACCAATCGCACAAACTTATGAGGTAGGTTTTACGATAACGAAGTTTATTGACGGGTGGTTACGTTTAGATATACAGAGTAATAGATATGGTGAAGTGTCTAAGTTTATTAACGCGGCAAAAAAACTTTTACCAAACAAGTTAATAGCTTCTACAAATATAGTTTTATATATTATTGATAGGCTTGAAAAGAGCTCTCGAAAAATCAGTTTTTCCGAGAGCTGTACGGGTGGTCTGTTAAGTTACTACTTTACAAAAGAGAATGGTGCATCAAAAATTTTAGACGGTTCTCTTGTTACATATTCAAATGCATTGAAAGAGAATTGGCTGGCAGTTTCTCATGAAGTTATAGAAAAAGAGGGTGCGGTAAGTCGTGAAACGGTCAGAGAGATGAGCGAAGGAACGCTGAATGTCAGCCTCGCCAATTACGCTATAGCGATTAGTGGCATAGCTGGTGATACAGGTGGAACTGTGGAGAAACCGGTGGGAACTGTTTATATCGGTGTAAGAACAGCTACAACACATGAAGAAGAACACCTTGTCTTTAATGGAGACAGAAACTATATACAGCACCAAAGTGCTTTACATGCCATTAAAATGCTTCTTCTCATTGATAAAGATACATTTTTTTAAATTTATCACAAAATATCTTGACATATAAAATCTATTTGTCTATAATTTCGACCTCTTAAGATTAAGAGGAAAAAGTCTTGTTAGCTCAGCTGGTAGAGCACGTCACTTTTAATGATGTGGCCGATGGTTCGAATCCATCACAGGACACCATTTTTAAACTAAAACAATGTATGCGGTGGTAGTTCAGTTGGTTAGAATACCTGCCTGTCACGCAGGGGGTCGCGAGTTCGAGTCTCGTCCACCGCGCCACTTCTTTTTGATTATTTGCACTAAAAATTCCGACTCATGTACTAGAGTACACTTCGCCGAAATCTTTAGCACAACTAATTCAAAAATAAGAACATTATTATATGAAACTTTTGAATCTCTCAAAAATTATTGCCGACATAGCTCAGTTGGCTAGAGCAGCTGATTTGTAATCAGCAGGCCCGGGGTTCAAATCCTCGTGTCGGCACCACTACTTAGAAATCTCCTAAATAACGATATTTTCAAAATAATTTAAAGCTCATTGTTACAAAATATACAGTCTTAGTAACTGTCTAGTTATAGATGACATTCTAATTTTTAATCCTTCACTTCAGTAACATTTTGTAAGATATATTCAAATTAACTCACAAAATGTGGTTTAATTTGAATATATAGTATTAAATAAACACTAAAACCTTAAGAATAAAATAAATTTTTATAAAAATATTGCAAAAAAATCTCTTCTTTACTAAATATTAATAATTAACACACATTTTGGATGTTAGTTGTTTATGTTATATAAAGTTGTTTTACATATAATGTAATTAAATAAAGAGTTAGCCACACAAGATTAAATAAGGATAAAGATAAAAAAATGGAAACACTCACCGATAAACATATAAAAGAATTTTTAGAAAGCTCTCCTCTTTATACTTGGAAAGAGTTTGAAAGACCTGATTTTGATAGAAATAGTTTATGGATTAATGAAATAGATGCCTATTGTGAAACTTGTAAACAACAAAGACCTTTCCAAGACTTACGACCAAGAGGAAGTGGAGCTGGTATGCCTATAAAAAAACTTACTTCTGGTCAGTCTTTTTTTCAGTTTACTTGCGTATCTTGTCGTAAAGAGAATCATGAATATTTAGTTGATCAAGTAGTCACTGATGAAACAATCAAGTTTCAAAAATATGGTGAGCTTCCTAGAAAACATTTAGACAGAGACCCTGTACTACAAAAGTTTTTCTCAAAAGACAAAGGTAATTATGAAAAAGCTGTGATCTGTTTAGCAAATGGCTATGGAATAGCATCTTTCGCGTACATGAGAAGAATTATAGAAAACAACATTAATGAGTTATTAGAAATACTTCAAGAAGATATTAAATCTACAGATACAGAAAGTCCTCTAATAAGTAAATTATCACAATTAAAAGAAAATACTCCTATGAAAGATAAAATTGAAATTGCAAATACTGCACTTCCAGAATATCTTGTTCCATCGGGACTTAACCCATTAGGTCGATTATATACTATTTTAAGCAGAGGTATTCATAGCGATAGTGATGAAACTTGTCTAGGGTTGGCAAAAACACTACAAGAGTGTATTAAATATTTAATTAGTGAACTATCTTCTAGAAAGAAGAATAGGGAATCATTTAAAAAACTAGTAGGAAGCCTATAATGGCTAACAAAACATAGGAACTAATAAGTTACCTAGCGGTCACTTATTAGCTCTATTCAAACGTTAAATTATAAAGCCCTTATATCTAGAACATAAATAACTGTTAAGCACTTTTTATGTTCCACAAAGGATTCAGTCAAAAATAGTAATTCTCAGAAACTCTTAGAATATTTGGAACAAAAAAGATGTTTATAAAGTGTAAAAAAAGAATAAATTTATATTTTATTTAGATTGACATTTTTAATCATAAAAAGCTTTTTGTTCCTCTTCCATCATACATGTCTTTGTAACGAAATGTGATGAGGTTTTGCATAATTGCAAAGAGTACCATGAAGTTTAAAAAGCTACTACCTCCATAACTAAACATAGGCAAAGGTACACCAACAACGGGTGCAAAACCTATTGTCATCGAGATATTTACTCCCATATAGATGAAAATCATGAAAGAGATAGCTACAGTTACTACTTTTATGTAGTAGTCGGTGTTAAAAATACTCAGACTTAAAAGGTGCAAAACAAGCATGACATAGAGTAAAATGAGGGCAAGAGCACCTAGAAAACCAGTCCTCTCAACTACAAATGCGAAGATAAAATCACTTGTGGCAATTGGAAGGAAACGCATTTGCGTTTGCGTGGCTTCATCTTTTTTATTTCCTGTCCAGCCTCCTGAACCTATGGCAATGATAGATTGTTGTACATGGTAAGAGGGTTTTTCACTTAAAAAGTCTTTGATGCGGACTTTTTGGTAGTCATGAAGCATAAATTTGTACGCTAAAGGTGAGAGTAGTAAAACACTGCCTACGATGAATGCAATGATTTTCCAATATACCCCCATAAAAAACAGAACACCATAACCTATGAGTAAGAGTACTAAAGCTGTTCCTAGGTCAGGCTCCTTAGCGATTAAAACAAAAGGAAGTAAGATATAAAAACTGATTTTTAAAAACTCTTTGAGTCTGTATCCTTCAATGGGTGGAGGCATCTTGTTTATGAGATAGGCTAACATAAGTATAAGTGCGGGTTTGACAAACTCGGAAGGTTGGATGGTAGCATTTACAAAAGGTATATCTATCCATCTTTGAGCACCTAAACGTGAATGTCCAAAAAATTCTACTGCAAGTAATAAACCAATATTGGCCCAATAGATGAAGGGAATAAGCCAGCTCATACGACGAATTGGAAGGACAAATACAATCAAAAAAGTTAAAAAAGCCACGCCTACATACGCTATCTGCTTCTGTGCGAGGGCAGGGACGACTTCACCAATCAGCCAGTTTGATGTAATAACCAAGGGAATGATAAGAAGTATGGAAAAGAAGTCAAATTGTGATAAAATACTCTTATCAAATCTCCACAAGTTTATATCTCCAAAAATAAATTATAAGATTGTATCATAAAGGGCATAAATAATGATGAAAATAGAAGAGTACACATGTGAAAATCCAGAGCGTTTAGATACATTTTTATCGCATGTAATTGGTCAAACACGCTCTCAGGTCGCACAGCTTATAAAGCAAGACGGGGTATCTGTAGCTGGAAAGAAAGTTGCTCGTCCAGGCGTTAAATTAAAAGCAGGGCAAAAGGTGACGGTAGAGTTTCCAGAGGCAAAAAAAGAGGCTGCACTTGATGTTGACTTTGATGTTGAGATACTCTATGAAGATGAGGATGTTTTAGTCATAAATAAACCAAGTGGTGTTACAGTACATCCCGCTCCAAGCGTGAAAGAAGCCACTTTGGTAGATTGGTTAAAACATAAAGGGATTCGGCTCTCAACTATAAGTGGAGAAGAACGGCATGGAATTGTGCATCGTCTCGACAAGGGAACAAGTGGTGCAATGGTGATCGCCAAAAATAATGAAGCACATGAGTTTTTGTCTCTTCAACTTCAGGATAAAAGTATGGGACGTTACTATATAGCAGTAGCTACACCACCTCTTAAAGACGATATAACTCAAATAGAATCAAACATAGGAAGAAGCGCAAACAATCGTTTGAAGATGGCTTGTGGACTTGAGCATGGTAAATATGCTAAGACGGAGTTTAAACAACTGGCACTCTCACGTGATGAAAAGAATCAACTTTTAGCGTGTAAACTTTTTACCGGAAGAACGCATCAGATTCGTGTTCACTTAGAGAGTTTAAACCGTCATATTCTAGGTGATCATATCTATGCGCAAAGCCCTAAAGCAGAGAAATCGGAACGGATTTTGCTACATGCTTACATAATTTACTTTATACATCCAACAACTAAAAAGAGAGTTCTTTTTAAGGCTACGTTTGATGAGTATATGAAAGATAAAATAGACAAAAAATTTGATATGGAGACTTTAAATGAAGTTCTGGACACTGAGTACATTATGCACAGCTTCTCTACTAATTCTTAGCGGTTGTGCCACTTCACCTACACCACCTAAAGAGTTAAAAATAGACCCATCTTTACCTAAGGTGAGTTTGACGCAAAACGGTGTTATTGTTGACATGAAAACTATAGCGTTTGAATGGAGTAGTATCAAAGACCCTCGAGTTGAAGGTGTTTATGTTTATAAGCAAAATCCGAATATACAAGAAGCAGCATTTGAAGAGTATGAAATTATTACGAATAGATTTCAGACACACTACTTGGATCATGATGTGCAACCAGACACTCAGTACCAGTACAAGTTTAGAACTTTTTCTAAAAATGCTTATGGTATAGAAAGTAAGATTGTAAATGTTAATACACTTCCAGTCCTTGCATCAGTCTCGTGGATTCATAGTATTACAGGGATGCCAAGAAGTGCGAAAATAATATGGAGACCACACTCAAATAGCCGTGTAAGCTCTTATATCATTGAAAGAAAAACATTAGAAGACGAAGAATGGGCATCAATTGCCACCATTAATGGTAGGTTAAATGCGGAGTATATAGATGAGGACTTAAAAGATAATTATGTGTATATCTATAGACTTAAGGCCGTTACATATGATGGAATCGTTTCAACTCCTGGGCAAGGCGTAAAAGTTGTAACAAAGGCACTTCCTAAATCTGTAGTCAACATTAAAACTACAAACAATCTTCCTAAAAAAATAAAAATAGATTGGGATGCATCGTCTCAAGCGGATTTTGAGCTTTATCATGTTTATAGATCAGAAAGTATGGATGGTAGTTATGATTTAATCGCGAAGCTTCATAATAGCAATTCATTTGTTGATACTATAAATGAAGATGGTAAAAGCTATTTCTACAGAGTAAGCGTTATAGACAAAGATGGACTAGAGAGCGAACATGAAAAAAATAGTATTCATGGTATGACACTTCCAAAACCCTCAGCCCCAGCTTTAGTAGATGCCAAATATACAGGAAAAAGCATAGAGTTGATGTGGAGTAAAGCTGATCCAAGGGCGCGTACTTTCATAGTTGAAAAGACACAAACACAAGGTTGGTTTGACACAACAAGCGAGTCATATGAGGGAATATCTTCACAGCATTTTAGTGATAAAAAGATTTTACCAAATAGTAAGTACGCTTACATTGTTTACAGTGTCGATAAGGATGGCGTAAAGTCTGAGCCAAGTATCGAAGTAACTATTGAGACCCCAGAATCAACAGAAATAGAAAATGCTCCTTTAGAAAAAGAAGTAGAAAAAGAAGTAAAAATAGTTCCCCAAAATGATAAAAAGCAAGAGATAGTTGCACCTATGGAAAATTTAGACTTGAGTGATATTTAATGCCGCATTTACACATAGAAAAATTTAATGAAGTAGCGTTTCCTCAAGTTCACGATGAAGTAAGTTTTAACTTCATGGCTACAAATGCTAACCATGAAGATGAAAAGCTTATCTCTGTTAGTGTAGAAGATGAAGATTTTTTTCTTTTGGTAAAAGAAGAAGAGAATAGAAATCTTTTAAAAACAGACAAGTTAACACGTCCTGCTTCTATCTATAATGTGCATAGGGCGCTTAGCGCTTATGCAAACTTAGCAGGATTAGATGTGATTGCTTCTAATGTTTTAAGTGGTCAAAAAAATGTACATCTAGAAGAGGTTACTGCACTTAAAAAAATAGAATACTTTGCTACAGACTTTCCCACTGATAAGGAAGTTAGGATTGAAGTCGGTTTTGGTTCAGGACGTCATCTTCTACATCAGGCCGTAAATAATCCTGAGATACTTTTTATAGGAATTGAGATACATAGACCTTCAATCGAACAAGTGCTCAAGCAGATTAGTATTCAAAATCTTGACAACCTTCTCATACTAGACTATGATGCAAGACTTTTTCTTGAGTTGGTTCCCTCCAACATAGTTGGAAAAGTTTATGTTCATTTTCCGGTGCCATGGGATAAGAAACCACATCGTAGAGTTATTTCAACTTCGTTTATAGAAGAGTGTCGTCGGGTACTGAAAGTAGATGGAAGGCTTGAGCTAAGAACCGACAGTGAGAACTATTATGCATACTCGTATGAGACTTTTATAGCATTTAACAAAACAGTACTTCACATAAATAAAAATAAAGACATTGCCATTACTTCAAAATATGAAGATAGATGGAAAAAGATGGAAAAAAACATCTATGATGTGACTATGATTAATGAAGAAGCGTCAGAGGCACTTCACATAGATGGAAGTTTTGAATTTTCAAAAAAAGAACTTTCTTTAGAAAAAATTTTATCACTACATGGAACTACTAAGAGATATGAAGGTGGTTTTGTCCATTTTGAGAGAGCCTATAAATTAGAAGACGGAATTATGATGCGTCTTTCTATGGGGAACTTTGATAGACCTGAGCATCTTTACATCATTGTAAAAGATGAAAGTATCACTTACTATCCAGAACTCCCACTGAAGTCTCGTAGTAATCTTAAGGCACATAGATTTTTAGATGAGGTTCTTCATGGATAAGGTGATTATGGCAGAAAATCTTTCATTAGCGTACTCAAATGATGAGACTATTATTAATAAAGTCAAATTTTCTGTTGATTCAGGAAGCTTTGTTTTTGTGACGGGTGCTAGTGGTAGTGGAAAGTCAACTTTGTTAAAGTCTTTATATGGAGCGTTGAACCCTAAAGAGGGAAGTCTTATAGTTGGTGGTGTAGAACTTCGTGGCGTTCCCACTTCAAAACTTAACTTTTTAAGAAAACATATAGGTATAGTTTTTCAAGATTACAAACTTGTCAAAGAGTGGACAATTGAAAAAAATATTATGCTCCCACTCATCATCAATGGCTATGAGAAAAACATAACACAAAACCAAGTTGACTCGCTTTTAAAGCATGTGCGTTTAAAGCATCAAGCTGGTAAATTTCCTCTCGAACTCAGTGGTGGAGAGCAACAACGGGTTGCAATGGCTAGAGCTCTTGCGCATAACCCTATTTTAATCCTTGCAGATGAACCTACCGGAAATCTTGACGATTACTCTTCTCAGCTTATATGGAATCTTCTTGAGGGTGCGAATACACAGTTAAATACAACTGTTATAGTTGTGACTCACCACATTCCAGAAAGTATGAACGTAGACTATAAGCATTTTCATATAGAGTATGGGAGTATTCATGAAGTCATTTAAAAATCATCTTTCTTTAGTCATAGCTCTTGTTGGGATACTTTTTTCCTTGCAGGTCTTTATGATTGTGGAACGTGCTATTGATGCTTACAAGGTTAACTTAGCTGAAAACTATTCACTTGTGATAGTGAGTAAAAAGAATCTTGTCTCTGATGATATTTTGAAAATCGATAAAAACTTTTCAAGTTTGAGTGAACTCTCCCCCGATAGTGTTATTAAAAAACTAAACAGTGATTTCTCTAAAAAAAATATTGAACTCTTAAAATTAACTCTTCCTAAATTTTATAAACTCAAACTACATACTTATCCAACACCTGATGAGGTTGATAAGATTACAAGAAACTTGCTAAAAAATGGTTCAATCATGAAGGTAGAGACATTTTCAAAAACACATGACACAACGTATAAACTTCTTTTACTTTTTAAGAGCGTTATATCTGTTTTTGCACTGAGCGTTTTACTTGTGACTGTTTTATTAATCTTTAAAGAGCTTAGAATTTGGCAGTTTAAACATAATGAACGTATGAGTATCATGGCGCTGTTTGGTGCTCCGGTATGGTTGCGTTCAGCTGTTCTTTTTAGACTTGCAATCGTTGATGCTTTTATAGCTACGGCATTTAGTTTTCTTCTTTTTACATATATTGCTTCGAGTGAGTGGGTAAGTGAACAGTTTAGTAATATTGGCATTGAGATAGATGTTTTCAACACATTTGAGGACTCTTTGATAATGCTTAGTATTTCGGTTGTTGTTTCTATTCTTTTAGCGACCTTTATTGTTTTAGGGCATAAAGAAGAGGTATGATGAAACTAATTTTTATTAGTCTAATTGTTGTACTTACTACAGTTTATGGAGCATCTGTTGATAAAAAAATCAGCACTACAAGCTCTAAACTGAATAAATATAGTAAAAACTACTCTAATATAAATAAAAAAATGTCTAACAACGCAAAAGCGATTTTAAAACAAAAAAAAGAGCTTCAGCAACAAAATAAATATTTGAAAAAACTCAAAGAAGAGTTGGCAATTAAAGAGTTGAGCTATAAGGAGAATATCCAGCAACTCAAGGAGTTGAAGGTTTCTCAAAAAGAGCTCAAAGAGAAGCAGGAAAAAATCGAGGAAGAACTTGTCTTTGTCATAGCTCAAAGCGTTTCTCTCTCTTTAGTGCTGAATGAAGATTACTCTGCTAACGAAGAGTCTATTATAGAGTTCGAGGTACTTAAAAGCATGCTGGCTAGTTCCAAAGAAAAAGCGGATAGGTTAAGCAAAAAGTTCTTTGTAAATGCTCAAGATATAGATACTTTAAATCAACTTGCAAGTAATTTAGAAGTTGCAATTGCCAATATTGATAGAAAAAGAAAAGATGTCGTTAAAACACAGAATGCCAATAAAAAGGCCTTGGCACAATTAGAAAAAGCTAAAGCGAGTTACAAAAAAAAGCTTAAGTCTTTACTTAAAAAACAAGATACACTCAAACAAACACTAGCACGATTAAACATCATCAAAATTGATCAGATTAGAAAAGCAAAAGAAGAAAAGTCTAGAAAAGCTGCCTTTGCACAGCAAAAAGTTGTTCTTGATGAAAAACTACCAAAGGTTAAAAAAGTTGGTAGTAGTTATCAGGCTGTGAAGACTATGAGATATAGAGGAAGCAAGACCATTTCGCCTATAGACAATTACACTATCACCAAAAAATATGGAACATACACTGATCCTATTTACAAGATAAAGATATTTAATGAGTCTATTTCACTCAAACCAAAAAAGAAAAATGCGAAAGTTAAAACAGTTTTTAATGGGAAAGTAATATATGCTGATAAAACAGCAGTTTTGGATAATATAGTAATTGTTGAGCATACAAAAGGATTGCATACAATCTATGCAAATCTTTCTCAAATATCACCTAATATAAAAAAAGGGAAAAAGATTAAAAAAGGTTATACCATTGGTAGAGTTGAAGATGAACTGGTTTTTGAAGTTACTCAAAAGTCCTATCATATAAATCCGATCCGCCTATTCAGATAAAAGCTCAGTAATATTTTAATCAATTTTGATATAATTTCAAAAAATCAAAACAGAGCAAACTATGAATTTTATACAAACACGTGGACACGATATCACAAAACCAAGAACAGTAACATTTTCGGAGGCTATTTTAGCTCCAATCGCTTCTTTTGGAGGTCTTTATGTACCTGAGTCTTTACCAGACCTTGGAAAAGATTTTTTAAATAAGCACCTAAACTCTTCTTATAAAGAGTTAGCGAAAAATATGTTGAATCGCTTTGAGATTGATATAGACTCTTCTGTTATTGATGAAGCACTTAGTTTGTATGACGATTTTGATGATGCAAAGAATCCTGTTCCTGTTGTAAAAGTAAAAGAGAATCTTTATGTCAGTGAACTTTATCATGGTCCAACTCGTGCATTTAAAGACATGGCTTTACAACCTTTTGGTGCCGTTCTTTCATCTATTGCTCAAAAACGTGAAGAGAACTATCTTATACTTGCAGCTACAAGTGGAGACACAGGTCCCGCTGCATTAGAAACTTTCAAAAATCGTGCAAATGTTCAAGTGGCTTGTCTTTATCCTGATGGTGGTACAAGTGATGTGCAACGTTTACAAATGGTGACTGAGGATGCAGAAAACTTAAAAGTCATAGGAATTCATGGTGTTTTTGATGACGCACAAAATGCACTTAAGCGCTTACTCGCTTCAGATGATTTTAAAGATGCTTTACGTGAAAAAAATGTATCTCTATCAGCAGCAAATTCAGTAAACTTCGGTCGTATCATTTTTCAAATTATTTATCATATTCATTCTTATTTAGAACTAGTTCGTCAGAATGCTATTGAAATGGGTGAAAAAGTTTATCTCAATGTCCCATCCGGAAACTTCGGAAATGCACTTGGTGGCTACTATGCATCTAAGATGTGTGTTCCAGTTGAGAAAATTATCATATCTTCAAATGAAAACAATGTACTGACAAAACTTATAAAAGATGGAAAATATGACCTTAGGGATTGTGATGTAGTGGGAACGACTTCTCCTGCAATGGATATTTTAAAATCTTCAAACATTGAACGTGTTCTTTTTGACATGTTTGGAGATCTTCGTACACGTGAGTTGATGGAAGACTTAGAAACTAAAAACTATTATGAGTTAAGTGGCGATGAGTTACAAACACTTCAAGACTCTTTTGATGCAGATTTTTGTAATGGTGATGAGGGTAAAAAATATATCAAAGAAACATTTATAAACAATGCTTACCTAATGGACCCACATACCGCTACTTGTATGAAGTCATACGAGACATGTTCAAACCCAAACATAAAAACAATTGCATACTCAACTGCAGAGTGGACAAAATTTTCTCCAGTGATAGCAAATGCGCTTACGGGTGAGGTTGATGCAGAGGACATTGTTGCTCTTGAGTCCATTTCAAAAGAGGCAAACTTAGAGATCCCTGATATGGTTAAAGGTCTTTTTTCAAAGAAAATATCACAAGATACTATTATAAACAAAGAGGATATTGAAAAAGAGATATTGAAATTTTTGTAAACCTTTTTTAAATATATATATAACCATTATTAATAACTTAAGACATGATTAATTTAATTCGGAGTACAATAAAACAAATTACTAGGTGCTTTTATGAATGATGATGTTGATGATAAAATAGCTAAAAATCGTAATATGCTTTACTATAATCAACTTGTGAAAAATGATAGAAAAGCACATACAACTAATAATGCAAGAAAGCAAGTAAAAAAGAAGAAGTCATTTGCTTCGAAGAAAGTTGAGTTAAAAGATTTTGCTCCTGTTCCTGAAGGGTGGGAGTACTTTGTGTATACTTTTTATGCAGTCGTTATTCCTTATGGTATGGGTGCTATTTTCCTCTTTTTTGCAGTGGCTGGGGGAAGTTATGAGAACTTTATGCTACTAAATATGAATGCATTCCCAGTCGTTTGGCTTATTGGATATGAGATAGTGTCTGTAATAATGCTTTGTTGGATTCTCATCCTCTATTTACAGTATGAGGATGAAGAAGTTTACTATTAAGGAATATGATATTCCCTTTTAAAGCTCTTTCGCTTTTTTATAAGCCATCTCTATGGCATTCATACATGAGTTCCGTACATTTCCATTCTCAAGAGCACCATAACCAGCTGCTGTAGTTCCACCTGGACTCATTACTCCATCTTTTAAAAGAGCAGGGTGAATATCTTGAATCAATTCTCCAAAACCACCGAAAAGACCACGCATTACAGCCATAGCGTCATCACGTTTAAGCCCTTGTTTAACTGCTCCATCAGCTAAGGCTTCAGAAATGAGGGCAAGATAAGCTGGACCACTTCCTGCAAGTCCTGTAGCAATATCAAGCTCCTTTTCTCCGGCTAGCCATCTTGTAGTTCCAATAGCACCTAAAAGCTCTTCTGCCTCATCTTTAAAGTCTATGTCACCGGTGAGTGTCGTCATTGATCTTTGAACGCTAGCAGCTAAATTTGGCATTGATCTTACTGCTGCATTTGTACTAAAGTGTGTTTTTAATTTTTCTAGAGGTGTTCCTGCAAGAACAGAGTAGAGAACTCTCGCTTTACCATTTAACTTGGCTCCTACTTCTTCAACATTCGCCGGTTTGACGCAGAGCATTATTGTTTTATTTTCTATGTCAAATCCATCCATTAAAGATTTGTCTATTATAACATTAAGCTCTTTTTCAAAGAGCTCAAGCTTTTTCATATCTCGACCTACAACCTCGATTTTATAACTGTTTTTTAAGCCTTTTGCAATGCTTAATGCCATATTTCCGTTTCCGATAAAAGTAATTGTTTTCATGTTGCCCTAACTTTTTTATGTTAGTATAACATGTATAAAGCAAAAAAAAATAATATAAGGAAAATTATGAAAAGGTTGGTTATCAAAGTAGGTAGTGCTGTTCTAACAGATAAAAATCATATAGCTAAAGAGAGGATGTTAAACTTAGTAAGTCTTACTGCAAAGTTAAAAGGAAAGTATGATGTTGTTCTTGTTACATCAGGAGCAGTAGCTGCAGGTTACTTCGCACTTAAGCTTGATAAAAACAAACAAATTGGCAAAAAGGCTATCGCCGCAGCTGGGCAACCAATACTTATGACAAGTTATAAGAAAAAGTTTGACATTTATGATATAGATACTGCACAAATACTTTTAACGGAAGATGATTTTGATTCGAGAAAGAGAACAAAAATGTTTCAAGAGATAATCGACGCTCATCTTTCAAATGATATTGTACCTATAGTTAATGAGAATGATATTACATCTACTCCAGAACAACTTTTTGGAGATAACGATCAGCTTTCTGCTAATGTAGCACATGCGATAAATGCAGATTTGTTAGTTATTTTAAGTGATATTGACGGATATTATGACAAGAATCCTCAAGAGCATAAAAATGCCAAAATATTTAAAGAAATAAACGAGATTCCAGATAGTATGTTGACAAATCAAGCAACTCCAAACAACCCTTTTGCAACAGGTGGAATTGTAACAAAGCTTAAAGCCGCAGATTTTATGATTAAGCATAATAGAAAAATGTTTTTAACGAGTGGGTTTGATTTAACTGCAGCTGAGTCATTTTTACTAGAGGATACACATACTTTAGGCACGTTATTTATGAAAAAACAATAAACAAGGAGAAAATTATGGAAGAGTTTTTAAGCGAAGCAAAATCTGCTAGTAGAATTTTAAATACACTGAGTGGTAGCCAAAGAAACAAGATACTCAGGGAGATGGCAAGCGCACTGAGAGAAAAGACACAAGAGATAGAGCAGGAAAATGCTAAAGATATGGCTGATGGAAAGAAAAATAACTTATCCGCAGCACTTATGGATAGACTCTTTTTAGACACGTCACGTGTAGATGCAATGGCAACTGCAATAGAAGAGATAGCCGCACTAAAAGAGCCGGTTGGTCGTGTTATTGATGGTTGGGTAACAGAAGATGGATTAAAAATTGAAAAGGTAAGTATTCCAATAGGTGTAATAGGTATTATTTACGAGTCACGTCCAAATGTGACATCAGATACTGCAGCCTTATGTTTTAAAAGTTCAAATGTCTGTGTTTTAAAGGGAGGTAAAGAAGCTGAGTACTCAAACAAAGCAATTGCGAAAACATTACAAAGTGTATTATCTAAGCATAACTTACCTACTTCAATTATTTCACTTATTCCAGACTCTTCAAGAGAAGGAGTAAACAAACTTATAAAGATGGATAAGTATGTTGACTTAATTATCCCACGTGGAGGAGCAGGGCTTATTAAACACATTACTGAAAATGCCACTGTAAGTGTAGTAAAACACGACAAGGGTCAATGTCATACATATATAGATAAAGATGCTATAGTAGACAACGCTATAGCAATTGCTATAAATGCAAAAGTACAACGTCCTGGTGTATGTAATGCAATGGAAACACTGCTTATAGATAGTGCCATAGCTAAAGAAATACTTCCACTTTTAAAAGTTGCATTTGATGAGGCCCATACTGAACTAAAAGGGTGTGTAAATACACAGCAAATTATTGATGTAGAAAATGCGACGGATGAAGATTATGATACAGAGTATCTTGCAAACATTTTAAACATAAAAGTAGTTGAAGGTGTGGATGGTGCGATTGAACATATTGTAAAATTTGGCTCAGGACATTCTGAAGCTATTATCACTGAAAATATCTCTACAGCTGAGAGTTTTTTAAATGCAATAGATTCTGCTGCTGTATATGTAAATGCGAGTACACGTTTTACAGATGGTGCTGCATTTGGTTTTGGTGCTGAAGTTGGTATCAGCACAAATAAACTACATGCCCGTGGACCAATGGGTATAGAGGGACTCACTACATATAAGTTTAAAATTTATGGAAGTGGTCAGACAAGATAGAGCTTTACAGCTCTTATCTGTTTATAAACTCTTTAATATCACGTGTGAGAGATTCTAAGTGTGACTGGTACTGTTCAAGGTTTGTAAAGTAGCTCTGTTCTTCTGTATCTTGAAGTGCCTCTTTTAAGTCATTTGCCGCTTTTGTAAATTGTTCAGCGCCAATATTTGCAGAAACACCTATGATGTCTAAGAGTAGTTTGTCTGCGGCATTTATCTGAGAGTTAGTGAGCAGGTCTCGAAGTTTGTGCGCAGAGTCGGCATATGTATTTACGAACTCATGAAGAATTTCAAGATAAAACTTTTCATCTCCACCACAAATAGCTAAACCTTTGTCTCCATGAAGCTCTTTTGTCATAAAAACTTCTATATAATCTTCATCCTCGCCACTGTAAGCATAAAGAATATTATAAAGAGAATCCATTCTTAAAGGTTTTTCAAGTTGTTCCTCCATCCCCGCATCACTCATTTTCTTGATATCATCAACTGCAGTGTCACCACTGAGTGCGACGACAAGAATATGGTCATATTTTGGGTTCGCTCTAATTGCTCTCGTAGCCTCAAATCCATCTACTCTTGGCATGTGAGCATCCATAAGTACCATTAAGAAATCATTGTCTTTTTCTAAAATATCGAGTGCTTCTTGTCCATCGTCAGCCATAGTAAGTTCGATACCACTATCTGCTAGAAGAGCAGAAATTACTTTTTGGTTGATAAGGTTGTCTTCTGCAACAAGTATCCTAGTTCCTGCAAACTCTTTGAAGTTTTCTTTCGTGATCTTCCCATGTTTTGGAACATCACGCTTTTTTATATCGAGTTTTCTTTTATTGTTTGTAGTGATTTCTATTTCATCTATTCCAAAGTCACCTTCTTCAGAACCTTCAAGCCCTTGTATAGTTTCCTGTTCTGACTCGTCTTGGTACTCCTTTTGAGAATTAGTTTTACTAGGATTTAGTGCATCTAGAACTTCTTCATCTATCTGTTCTTTTATATCTTTTTCATCATCTATTTTCGGTGATCTTATTTTTATAATAAGATAAATGACTGAAAGTACGAGGATGGCGATAAGTCCAATAATCTCATTTTGATACTCTAAAAACATATGTAAATCCTCTTTTTTTGTTTATGATACACTATAAAGATTTAAATTTTACAAAAATTCTGTATAATTAGACTAAATAACTAGAGAAGGTTTCGAGTGCAAAATATTCCCCATATTCCAGTTTTATATCGTGAAGTACTTGAAGCTTTTAATGATATAGAGTCTGGAATTATCATAGACTGTACCATGGGATATGGTGGTCACTCTTCTATGATACTTGAAGCAAATCCGAACATTAAACTTATTGCTATTGATCAAGATCAAACTGCAATCGATTTTTCAACAAAAAGATTGCAAGAGTATGGCGACAGAGTGAGTATAAGAAAGGGACGTTTCTCAAATATCATCAAAGAGATACTTAAAGAAGTAGAGCCTAGTGAGATAAAAGGAATACTTGCAGATATTGGTGTATCATCGCTTCAGCTGGACCAAAAAGAGCGGGGATTCTCTTATGAGAGTGAGACACTTGATATGCGAATGGATAAAAACTCTCCACTTAGTGCCATAAATGTTGTCAATGAATACTCTACAGAAGAATTAGAACATATACTTCTAGAATATGGTGAACTTAGAAATTATAAAAAAATAGCCTCGGAGATAGTAAAGAATCGACCTTTTACATCTGCTAAAGAGCTAAGTGAAAAACTTAAAAAGCATATGCCTCATGGAAAGAAGATCCATCCAGCCACACTTCTTATGCAGGCTATAAGGATAGAAGTCAACGATGAACTTGGAGAACTTAAGTCATTGCTACAAAGTATAGAAAATGCGAGGCTTCCAGAGGCAAAAATTGCGATTATCTCTTTTCATTCTCTTGAAGACCGCATAGTGAAACAGGCTTTTAGCAAGTTCTCAAAGTCTTGTATCTGTCCAAGTGAAGCATTTCGATGTGAGTGTGGAAATAACCATAAGCTTGGAAAAATTATCACACGTAAGCCAATAATGGCACAAAGTGACGAGTTAAAAGAAAATGCAAGAAGTAGAAGTGCAAAGATGAGAATATTTGAAATGGATCTCTAATGAGTGAAAAGAATGACCTCTTAGATGAACTCGATGAGATACGAGTTCTTAAAAGAACGCTCACTATCAACTATTTTTTATATGTACTTTTAATTCTAAGTTTTGTGGGTATGCTGATTTTTCCTAAAATTTATATCACGCAGCAGATTTACTTTAAAAGCAGAGACATTTCTAAATTAAAAAATGAGTATGATACTCTCAAAGAAGAGAATAAAATTATTAGTGCATCGGTTGAAGAGATAAAGTTCAAAAATCAGATACTTGATACACTCTTTTAGGATAGTAGCTTGATTCGTAAATTTATAAGTTTTGCCATAGAAAAACCATTGCTTAACCATATACTTCTCATCTTTATTTTTATGCTCTCTATCTTCGCCTATATTAATATTCCAAAAGAGATTTTTCCACCAATGAATATGGATAAGATAACCATTAACGGTGGTTATGTCGGAACATCGGCTGATGTTCTTGATAAGATGGTTGTACAAAATATTGAGGATGAAATACAAAATATTGATGAACTTGAAGAGGTAAAAACAAGCATAAAAAATGGTTCATTTAGCATCATGGCAGACATAAAGTCAGGTTCAGACAACATTAGTGTGCTTAATGATGTAAAAGATGTCATAAGTAGTGTTAAAAAAGATCTTCCTGCTGATATGAATGAGCCAGTTGCCAAAATCAAAACACATGCATTCCCACTTGTCCTCATCGCGCTATCGGGAGATGTTGAAAAAAAAGTACTTCTCGATAAAGCACAAGACCTTAAAACAGATCTAAGTAGATATAAAGAGCTTAGTGAACTCTCTATTAGAGGGGATGCAGATGAAGAACTCGATATTCAACTCAATAACGAAAAGATAAAAGCTTACGGGCTTGAACCTGCTTTAGTTATCTCTGCCATACGAAACATCAGCTCGATTTTTCCCGTTGGAACAATCAAAGAGAAAGCACACCATCTTTACATATCTACATATAACGGTGAAAAAACAAAACACGATGTTGCAAACAGTATCATTAGTGTAGGTGGGTATAAACTAAAAATTTCAGATATAGCAGATGTCTCCTTTAAACTCAGTGATGCAGTCGAACTTTCTCATTATAATGGAGTAAGAAATGTCTCTTTAAATGTGACAAAAAGTAAAAATGGAAATGCGATAGCTTTGGTAAGAGAGATCAGAGAAGTTTTAAAAGAGCATAGAGCTAAAAATCCAGAGTTAGATTATAATATTTACACTGATACTTCTGTCTGGATTAAAAACCGTTTAAACACTGTCTTTTCAAACATAGCGTTTGGTTTGATGCTCGTCTTTTTAGCGATGCTTATCTTCATAAATCGAGGAATCGCAGTCGTAGTCGCTGTTGGAATTCCGGTGAGTTTTATGATAGGTCTTATCAGCACAGAAATAATGGGTGACAGTATGAACATGCTCTCTCTTTTAGGTGCACTCATCGCTCTTGGAATGTTAGTCGATGAAGCGATAGTTGTTGCTGAAAATATCTATAGACACCTTGAAGAGGGAATGGAGAGAAAAGAGGCAGTTATAACGGGTGCGACTGAGATGTTTCCTGCGGTTCTTACTGCGACTCTTACAACTGTCTTCGCATTTTTACCGATGTTGCTGATGTCGGGTGATATGGGAATGTTTATAAAAATCATACCTATTATGATTACAGTACTCCTTCTCTCCTCTCTTTTTGAAGCATTTTATTTTTTACCACTTCACGCTTATGACTTTTTAAAAGTCTCAGAAAAAGAGAGCTTTACGAAGCGCTTTTGGTCGAGAATGTATGAGCGTTATGATAAAGTCCTACACTTTTTGTTTAAACGAAGATATATCTCTTTACTTATTATCATAGTAAGTATACTATCGCTTACATTTGTGATGATGAAAAACTCAAAGTTTCAGCTTTTTCCCGATTTTGATACGACTCAAGTTTATGTTTACGGTAAAGTAAATATAAATAACGAACTTGAAGACACAGAAAAGTTTGTTACAAAGTTAGAGAACATTCTGATTGAGAAATTAGATAAGGATAATGTCTCGTCGGTCACTTCAGTCATTGGTTTTAAGATGGATTCAAAAAACCGAGCAGAACTGGGCGAAAATATGTTTCATATCTTTATAGATTTAAATGAACATGTACCGGTGAACTTTTTTGATAAGTATATAAGTCCTGTACTCTCAGTAGAGAGTAGCTCTAGTGATAAAATTCGTAAAGACGATGCAAAAGTAATAGCAGGACAAGTCAAAAAACTCATAAGCGATATGCATACTCTTAAAGATGAGAGGGGTACTCTTATTTTTGAAGAGCTTGTAGTAAGAGTCCCAGGTGCAGGAGTCGTAGCAAATGACATAGAAATCGCGCTCAGTTCAAAAGAAAATGAAGATGTAATCCCTTCTCTAGAGTATCTACAGACTGAACTTGCAAAAATAGATGGTGTTTTTAACATCTCTGACGACGCGGATTTAGGTGAGAAAGAGTTGAAGTTACGTGTAAACCAGTATGGACAAGAGCTTGGCTTTAATGAAGAGACTATCTCATCAGAACTGAGAGCTTACTATCTTAAAGGCGAGTATGGAAAGCTTTTTAACAATAGTGGACTTATTCGAATTAAGTTAGAGAGCAACATTAACCAAGATATAGATTCTATAAACCATATAGAGGTTCAGGTACCAGCTACGGATCAATTTGTGGCGCTAAAAAATGTAGCTGACTTTGTTTATGTACAGAGTTTTGTAACTCTTAAGAAAGAAGACGGAAAACGCATACGCAGTTTTTACGCTTCTATAGACAAAAATCTTGTTACATCTTCTGAAGTAATGGAAAAATTAAAACCTTCACTTCAAAAAGTAAGAGATAAAGGGGTAGACATTGACATAAAAGGGGAGGAACAAGAGAACAATAAAAATAAAAGAGAGATGCTTCAAGCAGGACTTATCGCAATATTTTTGATTTTTATAACTTTGGTTTGGCTTTTTGATTCTATCAAAAAATCTTTAATAGTCATAAGTACTATACCTCTTGTACTTCTAGGTGTTTATGTTGGTCACTGGATCATGGGTCTTAATATGACGATGCTTGGTATGATAGGGATAGTAGGACTCGCTGGAGTTGTTGTAAATGATGGGCTTATCATGGTTGACTTTATCAAAAAAGCTCGCGATACTGAAGAGTTGATGAAGCGAGCAAAAACTCGACTTCGTCCGATTCTGCTTACTTCTTTGACAACTGTACTTGGACTTTTAACATTGATATTTTTTGCCTCAGGTCAGGCAATGATACTCCAACCGATGGCAGTTTCATTAGGATTTGGTATAGCATGGGCGACAGTGCTTAACCTTTTGTATGTACCACTTATGTACTCAGTCGCATATAGAATTAAACCCCCACAAAAAGGAAATGAATAAAAAATGAATTTAGAAATTACATACGGTGAATTTGGTGTAAGACCACCAGTAACAAAGGCGATACCAGAGTTTTTAATAGAGATAGGTGAAGAAGGACTCAGACAACTAGTTTCAGATCATTATGATGCACTTAAAGAGAGTGACATAAAACATCTTTTTCCACTTGATGATGAGGAGTTTAAGCTTGCAAAACAGCATTCTGCTGATTTTATGATTCAGATATGTGGTGGACCAGCATACTTTAATCAAAACAGAGGTGCTCCTCAAATGGTAGGACGTCATGCTCCTTTTAGAATAGATGCTAAAGCAAGAGAGACTTGGTTGAAACTCTACCAGCCACTCTTTTTAGAACTCAAAGAAAAAGGAATTACTGAGCGTTCACTCGAGTCATTTTGGAACTATCTCAATGTCTTTTCTCTATGGATGGTAAATACTAAATAAATCACTAGGTAGTAAGGAGTTTCTAAGCAATAGCACAGTAAAATTCCAACCTACCAACAACAAGTGGGTTCTTAGCTCAGTTGGTTAGAGCTCTCGGCTCATAACCGAGCGGTCGAGTGTTCGAGTCACTCAGAACCCACCACTTATAACTTCCTTCCCACCTACAACAAAATTTTAAGTTTAGAAATATTTACTATTTTAAGACAATACTTTCAAGCGAGATAAGTTTAATTTGATAAATTCGGATGAAAATATAGATAGATAGAAAGGCTTACTAGTATTACGATCCAAGATGTTGTATAGATAATTGTCGCTTTTTTCGCTTCTTCTTTTTCATGCCATAACCTAGGTCTTATATTTTTTATAAAAAATACCGCCTTACTTGCTAAATTAATACTAATGATATTTATCAATAATAAAATACCGGAACCTATAGCTAGTTCGTTGTTACCTGATCCTAACATAATACCAAAGACTACAGCTGGAGGTAATAGTGCGACAGAAACCATAACTCCGACTAATACACTTGATAAACCAGTCGTAATGGATAAAGAAGCAGCTGCTCCAGAAGCTAATGCAAGTACAAATGAGTCAAAGTCAACATGAGTTCTAGATAATAATTCATCGTTATTGAAACTATTATCTAAAAAAAATGCAATAACCATTGGCAATGCAATAGATATGAATACCCCAAACAAAACAGTTTTAAGGGAAGAGTACATTAGTTTGCTATCACCAATAGATGTTGCAAAGCTAAAGGCGATGTTGGGCCCTAAAAGTGGTGCAATTACCATAGCTCCAATTATAATAGCCAAATCATTTTGAATAAGGCCAATAGCGGCAACTATTGTTGATAAAACTAATAAAGATACAAAGTTAGTATTTATATGAGTATTTTGCATCATTTCATTATAGATAGCTTCTCTCGCTACAGTTGCTTTTTCTTCTTTTTTGTCTTGAAGCTCAGATTGTTTAGGTAGATACGCTTCTATTGGCAGAATTATAATTTTAGCCATAGGTTGAGCTCCTATTACATGAGAAAAACCATCTATCGCTTCTTCAAGACAGTCATCGGAAACTATCATTCTTGAAAGTTGCATATGGTCCGTATCAATAGGATAATGGCGTAAGTCTTTTGCTTTAGTATTCTGCGCTATTTTTTTTACAATATCTATGCTATGTTCATGTATTATTATCTCAAGATATTTCATTTTGATTTTTTCTCTTTGTGGATATTCCTGCTGTCGCGGTAAAACGAATAGCTTCTTCTAGTTTCATATCTATTGGTGTTATATTTTTTTTTGGTACAAATAGAGAGTATCCGCCCATTTGATAGCTCATAGGCATATAAACTAAAATATGCTCTTCTAAATCTACATTTTCAAAGTTTTCAAATTCTGTTAATGTCACAAAAGCCATGATTTTAGCCTCTAAAGAGGGTATATCAACTAATACAACGATTTTATCTTTGGATTTCTTCATATTTGAAGTGAAGTTAAAGAAGTCTTGAACTGCTCCATATAAGATATTTAATACGGGAGTTTTGTCTATTAAGGTTTCAAAGTAGACTTTTATATTATTAAAAATCCAAATTTTCAATAATAATCCTACAGAATAAACTAATATAAAACCACTAATTATTCCTAACCCTATAAAATAGTATTCTTTGGGTAAAAGCAACATGACGATATCTTTAAAAATAGATTCTGTCTTTTCTAAGACCCATAACATGATATATAATATAATCGCTGTCGGAAGAATTATGCTTAATCCACTTGCAAACGTTTTCATTTTAAAACTCCTTTTGGTTAGATACTTTTTTTATAATATCTATTTAAATCAAAAAGCCCAGATTCTATTGGGTCGTTTTTGTCAAATTTATTTTGAAACCAATCATAAATCTTCCAAAAATCTTTATGATTCCTATTTATAAAAAATTTTGAAAGTTTTGACTCGTCAACCTTTCCACTTAATAGGTTAAAAAATTCTTTAATGTCATTTTGTTCGACAACGACAAAATAATTAGGATAAGAACCTACGAAGCCATTTATAAAATTAATCTTATCTTTTTGGGGGTTTAACCTTTCTTCTTCATTAAATAAAAAGGCAACACTGTTGTGCCATCTATTCACTACCATAGTATATAGCAAATCCTCATGTTCCATCTTAAATCTTATATATATTAAATTGAAATTATTACTTGAGAATTTTTTAAACTTATCTATATGGTTATTGTATGTGATGTTTTTTAAAGCCTTTTCAATGTCATTTTTAGTTTTAAATTTATCAATGGTTTTAAATTGAAAAGAATTTTCTTCAATGAAGTTAATACTATCCTTTTGTATTTTCAGATGTTTTAATATATTGGCAACTAAGTCATTGTAATGATAACTCATTGTTGATTGATTCTCTGATGGGGTATAGCTAAACATATATTTAGCTAACGTTCCTTCATACCAGCTATTAAAGAGAGGTTTTCTAATTTTTTTTGGTAAGTACTCTAAAAAGTTACTTTCTCCTTCAATTCGCAGTCTATCCATGTACTTTCTTACAAGTAGTTTATGTTGTGTATTCCCATATACGTCAAACCCTGCAACCAAAGAGTAATATAGTCTTTCAAGTAAAGGATAATCGATAATCCACATAGTTTTAGGAGTGTCCCCTAATGCGCCTTTATGCACAGATGCGGAATCAAAATGACGATATATGGTTAAGAGAGCGTCATTTTCTTTTTTAGTATATTCATTACCTTTCCAAATACTATTTAGGCTTAGATTATTTCCATTCTTTTCATAGAGGGCATTTTTCTTTTCATTGTAGTCTGTCGTTAGATTATTATATTTATATATACTAAACGTATCTAAAATATCGCTACTTCCGCCGTACTCATTTGGCAAAGACAAGTTTTCTAAGTTTTTTTCAATAAATTGTTTGTCTTGTATCGTATAGTCATATTCGGGTTCTTTAAAAGCTACCCAGAAATGATCATTGATTACGTTTAAAGCCACTTGCCCTTTACAAACAGGACCTCTAATAAATGTCATTATAAAATAATGAACATTATCCAGTAAAAAGAGATATCTTGACTTTAAGGGTATTTGTTTAAATGATTCGAGAGGGTTTGACGCTATTTTTGCTTCATAGCTTAGCATATGAGGTTTTTCTTTCCATTTTGTATTAATAAAAAGTGCTTTATATCGTTGTAGTTTTTTCATATCAAAGTGGTAGACCATATGTGTTTTATGAACGATGGTTGAGTTTATTTTTTGAAACTTGTAGTAAAACTCTTTTTTAGCCTTTGTATAAGGTAGTCTTGTTTTTACTACATTACTTCCATCTTTATTATATGCTCTAACTAAAGAGTAAAATCCATCACTATTTTCAAACTTTATATGTGCTAAATATAGATGTTCATAGATATATCTTGCTGTTACTCTGTATTTTAGTTCTTTGTTGTTTAAAAACTTTTCGAAAGCTCTTAACTCTTTTGGAACTAATGTATTCGCAATGCTATCATCTACGACATCGCCTTGTAACCATCTTATAATTAGCTCATGTTCTTTTTTATCTAAAGCTGGGAAACCATAAGGCATACCATGATAAGGTTTTTTTTCTAAATAAGCATCTAACTCATTTAAATTTTTACTACATGTAAGTTCATCAGCTTCAGGTGCGTAGTTTCCAATATTTTGCGGATTTTTTTGTTTTTGATTGAGTAGTTCCATCATTATATTGGTTTCATTTGATTTTTTCAAAACAGAATAGAAACCTAATTCAGACCATTCTTTTTGGGACGTTGCGTCTATAAAAAGTCTTGAAGGATTGGCAGCTTCAATTCTGTTTTCATAAATTGCTTCTTTTGTGGCGCCTCGCATCAGTCCCTCAAAAGAACTTAATTTTAACTGACAAGGCGAGTTGTAACATGAGTGACACACTACACATCTTTTATCAAGTATAGGTTTAACTTCATTTTCAAAAGATACTTTTTTGATATTGCCAGCAATTAAGTTACTTTGTAATAAAAAGAGTATAAATGCAAACTTTATACTAATCATTTTCATTCTAAGCCTTTTTTTAAATATGTCTATTGTAGTTGGTAAAAGCGATTTGTAAATTGCTGAACGTATTATATATAAGATGTCTTTTAGATGTCTTACGTGGCTACAAATTCGTCTAATCTGGAAAGTTAATACTTCATAACTGTTTTAAAGATGTGTGTTCTAATTTGAAGTTTTTGTATGTAACTCTCTTTCTATTGTGTACAGTAAATTTACTATCTTTATTTACCGCTAGAAAGAAGAGTTTGTATATGTTGTATATTTAGGAGTTGTATTAAAGTTGAATTTAATTTTAAAAACTCTTTTTATTGTATACTTTCCTCTACATCCTCATGCGCGTTTTCTATAACGTCTTCACTCTTATCTATTACATCTTCCGCACTATCTGAGACGTCTTCACTTTTATCCTCTATCACTTCTTTTACATCATTTATATCATCTTGAACGTTGTTCTCTGAACATCCTTGTAACATCAAAACCATAAATGGTATAACAAATAATAATTTTTTCATCTTTTTTTCCTTTTTTCTTTTAAGTTAAGGTGTTTTTCCCCTAAACGCTCTTGAAACCGCTGATACAATAAGTAATATTAAAAATATAAAAAACAATATTTTTGCAATACTCGCTGCCGCACCTGCTATACCCGAAAAACCTAAAATACCTGCAATAATAGCAAGAATTAAAAAAGTAACTGACCAAGACAACATCTTGTACTCCTTTTTATAAATTTATTATCGTAAATCTTACACTATATGTCGGAGTTTTGGCTTAAGTCTCCTCATTGTTTAATATTTTTTAGTCCTTTTATTGTCAAGCACTTTTAACTCAATAATAGAGTGAACTTTAAAATATTAATTTTGAGAATAACATAAAAAAAGTAAATATCACAAAGTATATGTCTTTTTGTTTAAAGTAACTAATCTTGAAAACCTCCTCTCTAACGAAAGTTTAAAGAATTTCAAAAAAACTTTTTTCACACTTCAATCACTGATTCTGTTTCAGAGCTTTATAGTTATTGTGTTATAATCTGAAAATTTTAAAAAAAGCGAAATTCATAGCCATGCTCTCATCCGACGTCAGTGAAATTTTAAACAATAAAGATAGACTTCTAACACAAACATATTTCGATCTTCAGAGACACTTTGAGGAGAAATATGGAAATGATACTGTTGTTTTCATGGAGATAGGTACTTTCTTTGAAGTGTATGAAGTGAACAATGACGAAGAACAGATTGGTAAAGCCAAAGAGATAGCAGAACTCCTAAATATACAGCTTACGAAAAAAAATAAAAATATTATTGAAAATTCTGACAAAAACCCACTTTTAGCCGGCGTTCCCGCTGTTAGTTTTGAACGCTATTTAAGTAGACTCATAGGTGAAGAAAAATATACAGTCATCGTTGTAAAACAAAAAGGAAATCCACCGAAGATAAGTCGTTACATAGCACAAATTGTTTCACCCGGAACTAATTTCGAGCACATAGTAGACAATGATGATAACTACATTGTTTCAATTCTTGTAGATAAACATAAAGAAATTTATACTGTTGGGTATTCGGCCATAGATGTGACAACTGGTAAGACATGGCTTTATGAAACGCATGGAACTAGGGAAGACCCATCTTATGCACTTGATGAGGTATTTAACCTTTTAAACGTTCATAAAACAAGTGAAGTGGTTGTTACATTTCTTGATGGTATCAGTGATCAGCGTCACGTGATGCAGTATCTAGAAATTCCTGAACATTATCATTACTCAGTAAACAATCAAAGACCAAAAATAGAGTTTCAAAATGAACTTTTTAAAGAGGTTTATCAAATTCAATCTCTACTCTCTCCTATAGAGCATTTAGACCTAGAACGCTCACCTATGATAACAGAAGCTTTAGCTATTTTGATTCACTTTGTTATCGAACATGATTATCACATAGTACAAAAAATGTCTTTGCCACGTTTGATTGATAATCGACGTTTTATGTACCTTGGAAACTCCGCACTTGAACAGATGGGTGTTATCTCAAAAGATAAAAAAGAATTTACTTTACTCAAGATGATGGATAGAAGTGCTACAGCAATAGGGCGACGTTTACTTAAAGAGAGACTTCTAAACCCTATCATGGAGAAGGAGGAGCTTGAACGTAGGTACAACCTTATAGAGAGAGTATCATCACATACTAGATATCTTGATGAGACTATGCGTGGCGTTTATGACCTTGAGAGGCTCTCTCGACGTTTATCATTAGCTCGACTGCACCCTTTTGAGATGAATCATGTATATGAGTCGATGCTGAGTGTAAAAGAGTTGATGCTTTATGTCAAAAAACATAAAATCCAAAAAACACCGTTTCATGAGAGCGAAGTCGAAGAGTTTTTAAGAGATATAAGTAAGAGCATAGACTTAGATGTGTCACGCCGTTTTACAAATGCAACAGTAGATGAAAACTTCTTGATGAATGGAGTAGACGAAGCGATAGATACCCTTGTGAAAGAAAATTCTGTTATGCTTATTGCATTTGAAGACATAATGGCAAAAATAGAAGCGATGTTATTGAGTGTAAACGCAGGGAGTTCAAGTAAACTTGTGACATTAGGACTCTTAGAGAAAGAGGGTTACTATATTTCACTGAGTAAAAACAGATATTCTCTTATTGAGACAGAGTTTAAAAAAGATGAAGAGTTCCTTACATACAGTGTGAAGAAACTGACAAACTCTGTTAAAATCACTTCTACGTTTACCGATGAACTCTCTGATAAGATTATGAAAAACCGTCGTAAAATAGTCTCTTTGGTAAAAGAGAAATACGTCCAACTTCAAGGTATTTATGAACGAAGGTACTCGCTATTATTTGACAGGGTTATTGCTTATGTTTCAGACCTTGATGTTGGTGTAAGTTCCTCAAAGGTTGCAGAAGCCTATAAACATTCAAGACCAATGATAGTAGAAGCGAAAAAAGATGAAAACTTTATGCAGATAATGCAGCTTCGTCATCCACTTATTGAGACACAAGAGAGAGGGGGAATCTACGTTCCAAACGATATAGTAATGGGAAATCGTGACTATATGGACTTACCACATCCTGAGACTGTAATGCTTAATGTAAGCGTACATGATGGACATGATGTGAATGGTGTTTTACTGTATGGTATTAACTCTAGTGGGAAGTCCTCTTTGATGAAGAGTATAGGAATAGCAACGCTTATGGCACAGTCTGGATTTTTTGTCTCTTGCGCAGTTATGAAGTTTACTCTTTTTGATTCATTATTTACAAGGATAGTCTCAAAAGACAACCTTGCTAAAGGGCTCTCCACTTTTGCAGTAGAGATGTTGGAACTCAAAAATATCTTTAATCGTTCGACTGTACGTTCTTTAGTTTTAGGTGATGAGATTAGTCACGGTACAGAGACACTCTCAGGGGTTGCTATCGTTGCTTCAGCTATAAAAAAACTTGCAAAAACGAGATGTCTTTTTCTTTTTGCAACACACTTACACCAACTCTCAACTATGCAAGAAATCACAAGCCTTAAAAATGTGGTAGACCTGCATCTTAGCGTTGAGTATGATGAAGAGAAGGACACCCTTATTTTTAATAGGGTTTTACAAGAAGGAAGTGGAAGTAGCATTTATGGACTTGAGTTTGCAAAATCGTTACATATGGACAACGAGTTTTTAGAGGTGGCAAATAGCATACGAAAACGTTTGTCAAATGACTTTGATGAGTTGGAGCTTCTTGTAAAGAAAAAAACGAGTAAGTATAACAAAGAACTCTATGTGACTAAGTTTAAGTCAGAAAATGATGAAAAGTGTAATAAAGACTCTAAAACTACTTCTAAGTTAGAAAATGAAAATAGTGTAATAAAAAAGCTTGAATTAGATTTTTAATTAATTTATATTGCAAATTGACATAAAATTGATTTCTTCGATTTATTAATGCTATCGTTTTCTTATGGCAAGACAATCAAAAAAACTACAATTCGATTTAACAGAAAACAAACTTTCAAAAAATGATACAAGAGTACATTTTGATAGAGAAGACAGTCTTTTAGCAGAAGAACATTATGGCTATTATCTTATGAGTACACCTACAAGTGCAGGTGGTGGAAACATAAATAGAGTATACCTCTCTTCAAAACATAGAGATGAATATATGGATCAAAAGAGAAATGGTAAAAAAACTAAGCCCCCACAAGGTATATACTATCTTTATAATAATCATTTCAACTATCTATTTTTAATAAAAAATACAATTAATCTAATTTTTACAGAAAGATTAACTAATAAAGTAACAAGAAAATATATACATGGCTTTAGTATATTTTTAGACTCTCTTAGAGTTAGAAAGAGACATATTGAATCTTTTAATGAAATTAGTTTAAGTGATGTAAACCATATAGTTGTTTACATTGAAACATTAAGAACTTTTGGAAAAGAAGATTACTGGGCTATTACTTATTTTCTTCATCAATCATCATTAATAAATAGTTTTGTCAAAAATAAATTAGAAGAGATTAAAGAAAAAATTGAAGCAGAAAAAGAGAATAATAGTTCTAATCTGGCATTGCCTTCAAGTGTTATATATCAGTTAGAGTTTCATATCAAAAAAGAATTTGAAGAACTAAAAATTACTGCTGAAAATAAAAAGAAGTGGTTGGTTGAATATTCTAATGGCTCATATATGAGTAAAGAAAATATACTAAAAACAATGTTTGATTTTTTAGAGGATAAGTTGATAAAAAATCAACGACAAACCCTTCTGCTTTCCCTATTAGTTTATAAACTCAAAACAGACTTTAATATAGATATAGGTGATTTTATACGCATACCTGTAAATAAAGTAAGAATGTATGGAAAAATAAAACGAAAACAATATTTTGATGAATATAATGAATATAAAGAGATGTCTGATTCAGGGACTAATCTGTTATCAGAGAATAAAGAAAAGTTCTCGTTATATTGGTTAATAGAAATATTTCCTGATTACCCATATGTTAAAGAACCTTGTGAGCTATATTCAAAGATAGTTAAAAATATGGGTGCTTTCAAACAAGTGATTCGAAATACTTTAAACATAGATAATCAAAAAGTTGATAAATATGTATTTCCAATGCTTGCAGACGTTTATCCAATGTATTTGTATACATTGATTCAAGTTGGAGCAAATCAAGAAAATATTCAAGATATTAGAACTTTCATAGATGGTGATGGCAATATAAAAATACTTGGAGATGATTTAGGGCTGTTTACTGTTGTTGATACCTTAAAGAAACGAGTCAATAAAGAAATATCGATTACTATTAAAAATGATTCAATGCTGTATAAATATTTTTCTACATATATGACGTTGTACTCTGATGTATATAAAAGGTCCAAAGCCAATTATTTATTTCAATATGTTAAACCTTGCCCAAGATATAATAAAGAACCTATCAAAGTATATGACAGAAACTCTACCGTATGTGTTATAAAATCTCCAGAATCTTTTTATGAAAAGTATGAAATATTTGATATTGATGGCACTAGAATTAAAGGATTGGATCATAGGTTAATTCGAAAAAGTCATACATATCAAGACTTTTTAAAAGGCAAGGAAGAGTTTGAAAGGCAGCAAAGAAAAAATCATGATTCTGGTATGACAACAAAAAAGTACTATGAAAATCAAAACATAGAATGGCGAGAAGCAAATAGACACAAGATAGCTTTAGCTCAAAACTTGGTTATTGGAATTTTTAAAGGTGAAATAACTAGAGAAGATCATAAAACAGCGAAGTTATTCTATGGTCCTCTGGCTGATTGTAAAGATAATAAGAATCCATCTTTTGAGAATGCTCCTACAATGAAAGATAACGAAGTTTGTACAGATTGGACAAAGTGTTTAACATGTAGAAAGTCAATCGCTATTCCAAAAATTCACGGACCAGTCATATATGCATGGATTGATTATATGGAACAGCAAAGAAGAGAAGATTTTTTAAGAGAAGCAGATTGGGAAAAGGAATTCAAATTGGATCATGATGCTGCAAAAGATGCTGTAAGTCATTTTACTGAAGAAGAGAAAGCATATTGCCATAAGGAAAAGTTTAAACATAAAGAATTTATCAGAATGAAGTTCTCAAAAACAGTAAAAACAAAAGGATTACAATATGCCTAATGAAGACATTTTAGAGAAATTAAAAGATTGTTATACAATCCAAGATATACAAGAATTATTTAAAGATGTACGGTTTCCAAATGCTAATAAAAGCCTATTCTTTTTGGATAAAGTTTCTTTTATAGGAAGTGGATTGATTCCAACAAATAAGAGATTGATTAATACTGAAAATATTTTAGGATTGTTTGCAAGATTATTGATTTTTCTAAAAATGAGCGGCTATGTAGGTAAAGTTCCAAAAAACACTGGTGGACTTGGTTATGCTGGAAGTATTAATTCATTTTTTAACGAATTGGAGCAAATTAAAAAGGTTAATTCTATTGATGAAGTAAATGAATATATGATAGACGCTTACATTCAAGTGAATCTTGATAAAGGAAATTCACCTAAAACAATATATACTAAATTTAAATACGTAAAAGAACACCTTTCCTATCAAAATATTGAATTACCAATGTTCTTACAATTAAATAATGATATATTCAAGTCAAGTGAAAAATTTATTGAGCTAGAAAAAGCTGCTAAAGAGGAATTTAATAAAGTGAGTCAAGGTATAGGCACGAGGGAAACTTATCCCCTGCCTGAACTCAAAAAACTAATTTCTTATTCAATAGATTATCTTGAAAACTATTCTAATGAATTACTTGATGCAGCTGAGTTTATTGTTAATACAAAAACAGCTTCAGCATCTCAGCAATATACTAAAAGCGTTAATTTTTTTCAGACTCATAAATTATTTAAAGAACAAACTTTAAGAGAACTCCAAAATAAGGTCAAACAAGTTGATGCTCTATATGCCAATAACAAAGGAAAAAATAAAGGTAGAAAACTAAATATATCATCGATTAGGAAAAGTTGTATAGAGGCTGTTAAAACTCTTGAGGTTGCTTGTATTTCAATATCATTAATGATGACTGGTATGAGAGTGTCTGAATTGACTACACTTGATAGAAATTTAAATATTATGCAAGATGAGCACTATAACCTTCAAAGAATTGTGTATAAAACTGCTGCAACAAAAAATGGAGAACCTTTAACAATGCCAATTCCTGAAATTTGTAAAACAGCATTAGAAACTTTATCAAGGTTAGCAACCATTAAAGATGATAATGCATATACCAATATTATTCTACAGTCAATAGAAAAAAAAAGTATTTCCCCCATACGTACATCAAGAATTAATAACTTACTAGATTGGTATTGTGAAAAACTCGGATTGGATAAAACAATCACTCCTCATCAATTTAGGCATGCTATGGCTTATCTTATTGTACATATTCATGAAAATGATGGACTGGAACTCGCTAGAATGTTCTTAGGGCATACTTCAATAACTATGACTCTTCAATATATGGCTCATTATAACAATGAAATTAAAGAAGCTATGCAGGAATTAACAGAGGAAGAGTCTAAATACCTAGTGACCAAAATAACAGAGCAAATTCATGAGAAAAAGAGACTATTTGGTGAAAATGGTAAAAGGCTGACACAGGGATATAAGTTTGCAGGACAGCAGGTAGATAACTTTACAAAACTACTTAGAAAAGGCTTGCTACAGTTAATCAATGAACAAAAGCTGGCAATTATTCAAACTCCAACAAACTTGTGTATTCACGATCTCTCAAAACCAGAAGAATTAGCATGTCAAAGAGGATTTAATATAACTGAAATAGTAGCCAATGGACCAGCACCTTCGAGATGCAAAGGTGCTAATTGTGGCTGTTCTATATATTTTGAGGAACATATTGAGCAATTAAAAGAAAATATGTACTCAGATATTGATCCAGAACTTAGAACTAGACTTGAGCAAAATACATATTTTATGGAAGCTGGTGGCTTTGAACAAGATCCCTTTAGAAAACTAATCAAAGAGTATGATGAATACAAAGAAGGAAGCGCATAATGGCAAGGGATAAAAAAGAAATTAGAGAATTGAAAATTAAAGCTTTAAATGAAGCTGTTGAAACTTTAAAAGAAGAATCAACTCCAATATCAAATCAAGTTACATTTGCGAAGGTAACAGCCTTAGCAAATGAGTCATATGCTGATAAACTACCTACAAAAATCGAAGAAGCAAGTATTAAAAGACCAAGCTCTAAAGAGTTTAAAGATATTAAAACAGTTATTGATAATTTTAGAGAAGAATGTAGAAATATTAAAGTTGCTGTTCCAAAAAAAGCTGTAAAAGAAACTACAAAATTAAAGTCACAAATTGAGCTTCTTGTGTCACAAGTTGCACAGTTCTATGATGAAAAGCTATTATTTACCGAAAAACTAGAAGCAAAAGAACGAACTATAGAGAAGTTAAAAAAAGAGAATAAAAAACAGCAAAATGAAATACAAAGATTAAAAGGGCAAGTATGAATATTGAAACGATAGTCATTCCTCACCCTAACTTAAATAAAAGAGATATTTCATTGCTTTTGGTAGATGGAAAAGTTGATGTACCATCTACAGAGTTTTTGATTTATGAAGCCAGATATGGTGGACGATACGGCAGTATTGGAGGTAAAACTACTCATAGTGTTAAATCCACGCAAATAGCTGAACTATATAGAAACTTAGAGGAACTAGGTTTGGATTGGCGTACAGCAATGGAGCCAGATATAAAACGCATTAGAAATGCTATGTTGTGCTGGGATGCAAATGATAATCCAAGTGAGGGTTATCCTTATGAACCAATTCGAAATGACAGTATGAATCATAAGCTGATAACATGGTTTAAGTTTTATAAATATATGGATCGAATTGGAGAGTCAAATGATATGTATCTTACAACTAAAAAGGTTAGAAAATACTATCCAAAAGGTTTGTTAGATCATCTCAACAAAAGAGAGAGTAAACAAGATGAATATGTTGAGACATGGGCATTAAAAGTAAAGCCTTCTCCAAAAAAAAATACATATCATGCTTTATCTAGAAGTGAATTTAATAAACTAAGACAATATCTTGGTGGTATAGATATTGTTTATGAAATGATAGCATTGTTAATGGTAGAAACAGGGTTGAGAATTAATGCAGCATTAGAAATAAAAGAAGAAGATTTACAAAATTGGCTTAGACATATTGGTAATGGAAAAGAGATTAATGAAACGATACCAATTAGATATATTCCTAAAGGCAGAGATGAATATGCAGAAGCAGAACTTCCTATAAGGACTATGGAAGAGATCAATAGAAACTATTTGATACGAATATTTTCTGAAAGAATCTATGAATATGAACAAAGATCTGAAAGACTTAATGAGGATGTAAAAGAGAATATATTGTGGATTACAAGTAATGGTAAAGAAGTTAAAAAACATGATGTATGGACTGCATTTAAAACTGCATCTGAATTTATGGGAAGAAAAAAGAACAATATAACTCCGCATTGGCTTAGACATACTTTTGCAACGTGGACAATTATGGATGTAGCAGATAAAAAAGGAATAGCGTTAGAAAATACTGGTACAACTCCAAATCCATTGTTGTTGTTGGCATTGCAACAAAAATTAGGACATGCTGATGCTATAACAACTATGAGATATATTGCAACTGCATTAAAGCTTATGGGATTAGACTTGAATGATGGTCCAATTAAAATATCACTTAGAACATTTAAACGAGACAAAGCTGCTCAGAGACTCATGAAAAAAGAAGCTATAACAGAATTTGGGGATGATTTTGATGAAGATGTCTTTGATGTAGTTAAGTATGGATTGTCCCGTGGTGTAATTATTGATGATGAGTTAATTCAAGAATAGTACTAAGGTAAGGAGATATTTTTTTTCAAGTATGACTGTACTATAATTCGATATGGAAAAAATATCACTTACTATTAAAGCTAAAACATCGAAGTACAATGCTAAAAAGACAATCAAGTTCTGTGAGATACAGGAATGTTCTAATTTAGCAGAGCATACTCATCATATTTTAGAACAACAGCACGCAGATGAGAATGGTTTTGTAGGGCATGTACCTATTCACCATGTAGCTAATCTTGTGGGATTGTGTAAATCTTGTCATGATAAGGTACATCAAGGGAAAATTACTATTAGAGGTTATATTCAGACTTCACGTGGTTTAGAACTTGATTATACACTTCATAAAGAAGATGTGGAAGAAGTTGTAAAAACAGATGAAATTGATTGGGACTTTTAATGTTTTTTTGAACGGTCTCTTAAGCTAGGTAATCTAAGATTTACAGATCTCTAAAAAACTCACTAAGATCCACTTCAAGTACATCAGCAATTTTTACAAGATGTTCAACATTAAAGTGTTTTTTTGTACCAAGTTCTGCTAAAGAAATAACACCAACTGCTTTGTGCCCAATTGCCAATGCTAACTTCAATTGAGAAACATTTTTTTCTTGCCTAATTCGTTTTACATTTTTCCCTATCGTCTGATAAATCCTTTGCATTTCTTCATAAGTAATGGATAGTTGCTTCATTGAAATATACCTATAGTTAAACTAACCATAAGTGTATATTTTATAAAATCTTTTAACAACTACCTATAGTTAGGTGAATGGGGAAATAATGATGTTTTTAAAAAAGAAAATAATAGATATGAATGAGTACTCTCAAAGAGAATTACAAGTCATGGTAGATAGCTACATAAAAGAGTATCATGGCAACCGAAATAAAAATAAGATTTTTAAAGAACTAAATAAAGTAGATGATTATTTACTACAAATGAGAAATGCAGGGCTTAGTATAGAAAAGATTCGAGAATTTTTAATTGAATTTTATAACTATAAAGTCGGCATGCATACTATTTCTGATTATTTTAAAACTTTTCATCCTGTGTCATCAGAAACTAAAGTTTAGGCTTCATGTGAAGCTTTTACTTTCATATAAAACGGTTTCTTTCTGTAAATTAATTTCTATCCACGACTAAATATAAATTAATGAAACAAACAGACTACTTCTGAAATTGCCTTGCTTTTTTAAATAGTAAAGACAGATACACAAGATCAATTTACTCTTGACATATTTCCATTTTCTCAATATTTTTCATCATGCAATAAATATTTTGTTCCAAAACCTACAGGTTGTAGTATTTGATAGATTTAAAGCTTTATACCAAGTTTTTCAAGAGTAAATATCACACTGTAATAAGCTGCAATAGTTAAAGCTATAGATATAAAAAGGCTAGGATAAAAACCCATCTCCTTTTTAATCAAAATAGGAAAAACTATAAATAAAGTCATTGATGGAGCTATCAACCATACAATTCTATTTGAAAACTCCACTGCACTTTGAGAACTTTGAGTATCAACATACATCCATATCATTGCTAAAATTGAGACAAGTGGTATTGCTGCTAATAAAGCACCTGCTAAGCTATATCGCTTTCCTATTTCAGAGATAATTACTATCAATAATGCTGTAATTGCTAACTTAACTATGTAGTAGGCCAATTTTTATCCTTTCTATCTAAAGTTTTTTTGCTATAAATCTCATAAAGTATAGGTATTATAATCAAACTAAGTAGAGCTGAGCTTATAACACCACCAATCATCGGTGCTGCAATTCTTTGCATCACTTCGCTTCCAACACCATGAGTATACATGATAGGAAGTAAACCAGCGAGAATGGCAAATACCGTCATAAGTTTTGGTCGAACTCTTGAGACTGCACCCTCATAAATTGCATCATCAAGTTCTTTTTTTCCAAAATTTTTTTTGAACTTTTCTTTAGCTTCAGCTACTGCTTCTTGTAGATAAACCATCATAACGATAGCTGTCTCAGCAGCAACGCCAAGGAGTGCTAAAAACCCTACAATGACTGCAATAGAGATATTAAAATCAAGCATGTCAATGTAGAGCAATCCACCAAGAAGTGCAAATGGTAGAGTAAAAAAGACAATAAGCGTTGGGATAATATCCTTGAGTGAAAAGTAGATAAGAAGTAAGATAATGAATAATACCGTTGGAATAATCCAAGTTATTTTTTCCATTGCAGATTCAAGATATTCACTTTGTCCTGCCCATTGCATATAATATCCAGCTGGCAAATCTACTTTTTCTAAAAGTTTCTTTGCCTCTTGTTTATATTCTGTTGCAGATACTCCCGCGTTTGGAGTTATATATATAAATGTGACGGGTGAAGCCATTTCACTTTTTATGACCGAAGCACTTTGGCGATATGCAACTTTTGAGAATGTAGAAAGAGGCACAAACCCGAGTTTAGTTTTAATCATGATATTTCGTATAGAGTCAATACTTCTTCTCTCTTCTTCTTCAAATCTTAACGCAATTGGATATCGCTCAATTCCTTTATACATAGTTGTTATTTTCATTCCACCAATAGCAGTTGATACATACTCTAAAAGATAGTTCTTTGTTATGTTATATCTTGCAAGCTTTTCTTCATCAATCTCAATATCAAGATAGTATCCAGCACTTGCTTGGTCTGCAAAAACTGACTGTGTTTTAGAATATCCTCTCAAAAGAGACTCTATCTCTTTTGCATACTTCTGTAGGCCTTGTGCGTCTTTTCCATAAAGTTTTATCCCAAGAGGAGTTCGTATTCCACTCAGCAGCATATCTATGCGTCCTCGAATAGGGTATGTCCATGAGTTTATAAGTCCTGGAATAGCTAAGGCTTCTTCAAGCTCTGCCATCAACTTCTCATGGGTCATACCTTCTCGCCACTCACTTTGTGGTTTGAAAGTGATAATGGTTTCAATCATCCCAAGAGGAGCTGGATCAGTTGCTGAGTCTGCACGTCCACCTTTACCAAATACAATATCTACTTCAGGAAACGCTTTAATAATTGCATCTGTTTTTTGTGTAAGCATCTTACTTTGGTCTACTGAAATTCCATAAGGGGTAACGGGCATATACATTACGCTCTGCTCATTAAGTGGCGGCATAAACTCCCATTTTAAGCCTTTATATACTGGATACATAAACCAAAGTGAAGCGAGAACTGCAAAAATAATAATATATTTGATTTTCAAGCCATAGACAAGGAGTGGCCAATAGAGCCAAATAAAGAATCTATTAAGAGGGTTCTTTTCTTCTGGGAGGATTTTCCCCTTTACAAAAAAGAGCATAAGTATCGGAACAAGCGTAATTGAAAGAATAGCTCCTGCAACCATTGCAAATGTTTTAGTAAATGCTAGAGGGGTAAAGAGCAAACCCTCTTGACCAGAGAGTGCAAAAATCGGCAAGAAAGAGACTACAACTAAAGAGAGTGCAAAAAATATTGGACGTCCAACTACCTTAGATGCAGTTGCAATCGCCTCAAATCTTTCTTCTTTGCTCAAAGTTCTACCAAGTCTCTCTTCTTCTTTTATGATTTTCTTATGGGCATTTTCAATCATAACTATTGTAGCATCAACCATTGCCCCAATGGCAATAGCAATCCCGCCCAAACTCATAATGTTTGAACCAATTCCAAAAAATTTCATAAGTAAAAATGTAGTACCAATTGTCAGAGGTAAAATAATGATAACAATAAGAGAAGAACGCAAGTGCATTAAAAATAGAGCAATCACTACAATAACAATCACACTCTCCTCGATAAGCGTAAACTCTAAAGTATCTACTGCCTTTTCAATGAGTTCAGAGCGACTATATACTTCTGTTACATCTACATCAGGAACTTTTAACTCTTGCATTTTTTGTTCAATTTTTTGAATGGTTTTGTAAACATCTGCCCCATAACGAACCATAACAATTCCACCAACCACTTCGCCTTGACCATTAAGTTCAGCCATACCACGTCGTGCGCCAGGGACTAACTCCACACGCGAAAGTTCTCCGATAGTAACTGGAGTACCCGCTTTTGTAGTGACAACAAGTGAGCGAATATCATCTAAATCTTTTACATAGCCTTTTGCTTGAACCATCCACTCATAACCGTTTTGGATAACTATTCGTCCACCAGTATCATTATTATTACTCTTGAGTGTTTTTGCAATATCCTCAATACTTAAGTTGTATCTTACGAGTACATCATTTTTAACGCTTACCTGATATGTTGGAATAAATCCACCAATAGATGCTACTTCGCTCACTCCATCAACACCTAATAGTGCATATTTATAATAGTAATCTTGTAGCGTTCTAAGTTCAGAGAGGTTTTTTGTTTTTGATGTGAGTGCGTACTCATACACCCAACCAACACCACTCGCATCAGGGCCAAGATTGACTTGCATTGTTTTTGGAAGAGATGATTGAATAGAAGCGAGTTGCTCTAACACACGTGATCTTGCCCAATAAAGGTCAGTTCCTTCTTTAAAAATGATGTAGATGAGAGCATTTTCATACGTAGAAAAGCCACGAACAGTTTTTATATCTGCTATTGCCAAGAACTGAGAAACAAGCGGATATGTACCTTGGTCTTCAATAATCTCAGGAGATTGCCCCGACCAATTAAGCTGAACTATCACTTGAGGTGGAGAGAGGTCAGGTATAGCATCCAAAGGTGTATTTTTAAGAGCCCAAAAAGAGCCAAATATCAAAAAGAGCATACTCATAAGGAGTAAGAATCTATTTTTAATACTAAAGTCAATTATTTTTTCAATCATAACTAATACAACCCATTCACTTGTGCATCGCTATCCATCATAAATAGGGCATTATTTACAACTTCATCTCCAGCAGATAAACCATTTTTTATAATGTATGTGTCTGGATTTAAAACCTCTACTTCTATCTGAAGTGGTTCATATTCTCCCTCATACTCTCCAACTACAAAAGCATAAAACAGACCATTTTTTCTAATAACAGCAGTTGTTGGCAATGTAAGGTAGGTATCTGCTTTTTGATTCATAACTACACTCATATACATTCCAGGTCTTAGTTCTTTTTCTTTATTTTCAACTTCTAAACGCAAGATAAAACTCTCTTGTTCTTCATTGAGCATGGGGTAGACTCCTGAAAACTTAGCTTTATATGTTTTTGTAAGGGCAGGTGCACTTAAAGAAAATGTATCTATGTTTTGAAGTTTTTGAAGTTGGTCTTGATGAACATTCACTTCTACCCAAACAGAGTCTAGGTTTACAATCTCAAAGAGAACCTGTTTGCTATTAAACGCTGAGTTGTTGTTGATATTTTTTTTGAAAATATAACCATTGACTGGCGAAATAAGTGTTGTCAAAGTTCTGTCGTTTTGTTTTGTACTAATCTCTGAAGATGGGATTTTTAAGAGCTCCAACTTTTTTTTAGAACTTTGAATCATACTTTTATTTTTTGAGTATTTGACACTGTTTACATACTCATCTTTTGCCTGTAAAACTTCTGGAGAGTATACTCTGGCAAGTGCAGAGCCTTTTGTTACATATTTATAAATTGAATCCGCGTATAATCTTTCAACATAGCCTGAAAACCTTGGTGATACATCATAAACTTTTGAGTCATCTACCTTTACAAAGCCAAAGCTCTTGAGTGATTTTATATGAGAACTCTCTTTCACTTTTACAGTTTGTACATTAAAAAGTTGTTCTACAGTTGCCTCTTTGGCCTCAATAAATAGACTTAACAAGGCTAATAGCATTAAAAATCTCATTGCATTGCTCCTACTAATGATTCAAGCTCGGCTAAGTACTTATTATATGAAGCTACAGCATATAAACTTTCTACATCGAGTGCTAACTTTCGCTCTAATAGATTGATATAAAGAGAGAGCTTTTCCCCACTTTTAATAGAAGAGGCACTAAGCTCAAACATATGCTCAACTTGAGGCATACTGTGGTTGTGGATTATCTCATAAACTCTAGATGCGTCTTCAATTTTTAAATGTACCTCAAAGATTTGTGCATCCAAAAGATTCTTAAAATCGGCTATCTCACTCTTTTGTGCAAGAGAAAGTTTTTTTGCTTTTTGAATCTCTATATCTTGCGTTCCATACAAAGGTAAAGAAAAAGCGATACCTACATTTACATAATCTTCGTATGTCTCACGATGAAAGTACCCAGCTTGTATAATTGGATCAGAGTAGATATCCAACTCTTTTACCTTGATATTTTCTTCAGCAACTTTAAGGGAAGCCACTTTCATTTTGTAAGAAACATTTCTATGTTTTTGTTTAGAGTAGCTATCTAGGTGCTTGTGTGGTTTAATCTTCAAACTCATATCAAGATTAGTGACCTCCATAGCACTAAGATAACTCAATTTTTTATAAAGTCCACCCAGAAGGCTATCGAGTCTGCTTTGTTTAATTCGAAGCTCTGAGAGTGTCATCTCTGCAGACATTATACTCATATGCGATGAGCTCTCACTAGTTGCATATAGAGTGGATAAATCTATATTTTGCTTTGTAAGTTTAAAATACTTATCTATTATTCTCAACTCTTCTTCTGCTTGCCAAATAGAGTATGCTGTAATTTTTATAGCTTTTACAAGTTTTACCTTCAGCTCATCTAGACTCAGCTCTTGTACCTTTTTCTTGGCACTAACTTTTTTACTCAAAGCATCACGTTTTCCAAAGTAAGAAATTTTTTGTTGCAAGTTAACTGATGAAGTCTGCATAGGCTCACGCGTTCTATCTGTGATGTCATCAAACTGAATGTCATTTACACTCAAAGAGATTATGGGATCTGCAAAGTTTTGTGTCATCTCTATCTCATCATCAATAGCACTTACTCTTTGCTCTATAGTTTTAAGAGAGAGATGGTTGTTTTTTGCATGCTCTATAAGCGTTTCAAGCTCCACAGAAAAAAGAAAAATTGGAAAACTAAGCATCAGTATCAGTTTCATAGTGACTACCTTATAAATTATTTTTTAGAGAACTTGCCCCCTTATATGTTTATAGAGGTTTTTACTCTAACTTTTTTGCCAGTTGCAGGAGTTATAAAAATATGCACCTGCCATGTCCCACTCATAGAGAAGTTTACATCTGTAGTGAACTTTCCATCACCTAAACTTTTTACCTCGCTTTGACTCTCCATATATGGCATACCAGGCATTGCAGGCATAAAGACTTTAATCTCCACTTGAGAATCCTTATAGTTTTTATGAACTACTTCGAGATTAAGTGTATTGTCTCCATTTGTTAGAGGTTTGTCTGAACTTATTAAAACTTCTGTAGCATGTGATTTTGCAACTTTCTCAAAAGCAGCAGCTTGAAGTAAACTTGTTCCTAGTAAAGCTATTACTAGCACTTTTATAAATGTTTTCATTTGTGAATCCTTTATTTTTAATATCTCCAATTATATTGATTGTTTGTGTGATGTTTGTGAGATATAATACTTCTAGTTAACGAGTTTTTTCAAAGAAGCAGATAAAAAAAGGTTGTAGTTTATGAAGATATTATTGCTAGAAGATGACACTGTTCTTGCAAATATTTTAATAGATTATCTTCAAGAAGAGCATGAAGTTATGCATGCATATACTATGAAAGATGTTTTGAATTTCCTTGAAAAAGAGAGTTTTGATGTTTATGTGTTTGATATTAATGTTCCTGATGGGGATGGAATCTCCCTATTAAAAGAGCTCCGTAGTTTCTCAGACACAACGCCAACCATATTTATCACAGCATTCCATGATACAAAGTACCTCAAATTAGCTTTTGAGTCTGGTGCGAATGATTTTATTAAAAAGCCTTTTGATTTAGAAGAGTTAGGACAACGTTTAGAAAATATCAAAAGGCATTTTGGGCTTGGCTTGATGATTCAACTCACCAGTTCAGTCGAGTTTAACACACAAACCCATCTGCTAATTTCACAGCAAACGCAGCAAACTCTTCGTCCAAAAGAGAGTGCTTGTCTGCAGTATCTTTATCAAAATCGGCATCGCGTAGTGAGCACGGATGAACTCTTACAAAATATTTGGAATTATGAAGATATGCCATCGGATGATGCTATTAGAACTATCATAAAAGAGTTACGTAAGCTACTCGGAAAAGAGCATATCGTAAACGTACGCGGTGTGGGGTATAGATTTGAATAACATAGAAAAAAAATCGTTTTACTCTTTTTTACTCCTTTATTTGAACTCCTCTTTTGTATTTGTACTTCTTTCAGGATTTTGGTATTACTCGGCACAAAAAAACTCTTTAGAGAGTATGACTTATTATAAATTACAACATTATGCTGATAATATTTCTGGACTTGTGATAAATGCACATATGCTTGATAAAAAACTCACTCTTCCAAAGCTTGAAGAGGGCTATTCATACAAGCTTATACGAGTAGATGACAAAGATAATTATGAGCTTGGATATTATGAAAAAGAGGCTCAAAAAGTGTTAGTCTCTTCATCAACACAAGAGCACTTGATGATAAAATATGTAGTGGTCTCTACAAATACCTATCAACAAAATCTTAAAACCTTACAAAGAGATGTAATTACGATAACAGTATCTGTCTTTATACTCATTATTTTTATTTCATGGTTCTTATCTAAACTTTTTATGCGTCCAATACATGAGAAGATGAATCAGATTGAGCAATTTATTCAAGATATCTCTCATGAGTTAAACACCCCTATAACAGCTTTGAGCATGAGTGCTAAACGTGCACTTCAAAAAAAAGTATATGACCCAAAAATTTTGCTTAATATATCTATTAGCACCAAGCAACTCTACCGCATATATAAATCTCTTGCATATTTAAACTTCTCCTCACAAGAGCAAGTTAGCTCAAAACTTGAAATAAAGCCTCTATTGGAACAAACGATACAGTATTATAAAGAGCTCTTAGAGGCAAAAAATATAAATGTACTTACAGAACTTCAAGATGCAAATATCGTCGCTGTAGAGTCAAGAATAGAGCTGTTGTTTTCAAACCTATTAGCTAATGCTATAAAATATTCAATGCCAAATACACAAATAACAATAAAGCTAAAAGAGAACTTTTTTAGTATAGAGGATCAAGGTATAGGCATAGAGTCTCAAAAAATTGATGAGATTTTTAAGCTCTATGAGAGAAACTCTGCATTAGCAGGTGGATTTGGTATTGGTCTTAACATCGTCAAAAAGATTTGTAATGAATTTAGAATAGCTATAGAGGTAAAGTCAAAAATAGACGAAGGAAGTTGTTTTATTCTTAAATGGTAGATAATCATAATACCCTTTATTTTTGGAGCAAGTTTTAGTAACAAAATAGTTGTTCCAAATAGACCTGAATTGTTGAACATGCTCCAGAAGGTACAGATTGAGCAACAATCTGCTATTTTGGAATTATGAAGAAATGCAATTTTTAATTTATAGAAACAAATTTTTATTAAGATTTCACTACTAATTACTTTATATCACATTTTACCAATGATGGTAGTGACTCAGCTTCTTTACGAACTTCTTTTATCCAACATTCCAATATAGTATCTGGCTTTTCAACTAAGGAGTAGATAACCCATTTACCTTTTTGTTCAGAGGTAAATACTCCTGATTCACGCATCTGTTTTAAATGTCTAGAAACAAGAGGCTGTGATAAATTCAATGTATCGCAAATTTCACACACACAGAGTTCTTTATCTCTTAAACTTAATGCTAATATCTTTAATCGATTTATATCACTAAATATTTTCGCTAACTTTACTAGTCTTTCCATTTAACCTTCTTCTAAGTATTATTATATAACAATTTCGTTATATAACATATAAGTTATATAATAATAGCATAAAAGGTAAAGATATGAAAAGAGGATTATTAAGTTTATTGTTTTTAACAAGTGTTGTATTCGCTCAAAGTGGAGAAAATGTCTATAAGCAATATTGTGCTTCGTGTCACACTAAAGATATGATGATGGATATGAACAGTATGATGGAACAGCGAAAAAAGATGCAAGATGCCACTAATGAGGAGAGGCAAGCTATGCGAGAAAAAATGATGACTAAGATGAATGACAAGAATATGAAAGCACCAGCTATGCCAATGATATCAATGCGCATTAAACATATGACAGAGTCTAAAGAAGAGTTTGTGAACTTTGTAAAAGATTACATCCAAAACCCAAGTAAAGAGAAGGGATTTTGTATGCCTAGGGCTTATGAACGATTTGGTGTAATGCCTCCAATCGGCAAAGGAATGAGTGAAACTGAACGAAATACGATAGCTCAATGGTTATATGAGAATTTTAATGATTCGTGGAGTGAGTCAATGGGTGGAAAAATGTGTCAAAAAAATAATAAAAATATGGACTCTAACTCTATGAAGTGTGGTGGAACAAATAAAGGTTCAATGAGATGTGGTTCTGGAAAGTGCGGAAGTAATTAATAGAGAATTAGTTACAATAAAATTATGAAAGAAAAAAAACTAGTGTTATTGGTATTATTGTTAGTAATGAGCTTTTCTCTCGTTCACGAGTTTGCATTTGCTTACTTTGATGATGACCATTGCACTACTTCTGAGTATATAGCTGAGCTTGAAGGGCCTACAGAGCATGGTGATATATGTGATGTTCATTATGAATATCATACCACTTATATATTGACTTCAATTGACATTAAATTTGATTCAATTCATAAGAACACCAATCAGCGTTCAGAAGATACTTCTTACCTTTTCAAAACTTATTCAAAAACTATTAAACCTCCTATCGTTTAACACTTAATTTTCAACCTACACCTATATAATTTTTTTACAACTACAAAGGATAATTATGTTTAAAAATATAATTATGTCTCTACTATTATGCACATATTTGAGTGCAGAAAGTTTTGATGAATTTTTACAAAAGGCTATAAAAAATAGTCCTTATTTAGAGTCTTCAGCATTAGCTGTTCAACAAACAAAAGAGGAAGGAGATATATTAACTAGATATAAAAATCCCACTTTTGAAGTAGAATATTCTGAATTTGAATCTAATGTTGGTTCTAGTGATGACGGATATCGAATTAACTACTCACAACCTATTCGCTTATGGAGTGTGGGTGATGATAAAGTTGCTTTAGTAAATGCAAATATTAAAAGTGTAAATGCTAGTTACTCTCAAAAAAGAGCTATATTTGTTCGTGACCTTTCACTTTTATATTCAGACTATTCAAAAGCGAAAAAGTTACTTAAACTAGGGGCTGAAGAAATTCAAATTGCTAAAAAAATATATGATATCTCTGTCGCACGACTTGAGAGTGGTAGCATTTCAAAAAGTCTAAAACTTCAAGCCCAAGTTGATTATGAAATCACTGCTAATAGAAAAGAAACTCTATCTTTATCCACTATGAATTTTTATTTTAATATTTTAAAATTTGCTGGAATAAACGAAGAGGTAGAAATTGAAGGTGAGCATGACTTCAGTATAGATATCAACCCTAAAAGTATTCAAAACCCTACTGTTAAAGTTTTTCAAGCCCAACAGAATCAAGCACTTAGAAAGGCAAAGCTAAATTCTAACACCATTGAATGGGTTAATTTATTTGCAGAACTTGAAAATGAGCCAGACCAAGATGTGTTTAGAGTTGGACTTAATTTTCCATTGGCATTTTTTAATGATAAGTCTCAGGAAAAAAGTATAGCTATTTTACAAGCCAATCGTTCAGAGCTTTTAATTCAAAATGAGCAAAGTCGTTTAAATATGGAAATAGCAAGACTTCAAAGAGAACGTCAGTCTCTAGTTAAACTAAATGAGAAAAGTAAGAATATACTAAAAACGCAACTAAGATTGTTAACAATGTATGAAGAGGGGTATAAAATTGCAAGTATAAGCTTATTACAACTTCAAGACATAAAAAACAAAGTAATAGAGACTAGAAGAAGGCTTATTGAAATCAATACTGCATTAAATAAAAATGCCATTTATACAAACTATAATCAAGGAAATTACAATGAATAAGATATATATATTTATGTTATTGCTAAGTTCATCGCTACTTAGCGTTGAGATACCAACACAAAAGTCAAGGCTTCACTCATTTGGAGAATCAGTTGCATTGAATTCTAAAATTATTCAACTCTCAAATGCTAAGCAGTCCGTAACATCATTAGTGAGTGGGCACTTAGAAAAGTATTTTATCGAACCAGGAGAAAATGTAAAAGCTGGACAGAAAATTGCTCTAATAGAGTCAATATTAGTTTCTAAAATGACAGCAGATTACATCTCATATAAAAAGCAATTTATGAGTCTGAAGGAAAACTATAATGCAAATAAAAAACTTTATGATAAGGGGATGTTATCCTTACAAAAGTTAAATACTTTAAAAAATGAATTAAACGCGATGAACTCTAATGTTTCAGCTTTGAAATCGCAACTTGAAACACTTAATATTGATACTAAAAACCTCCAAAAAGCCACTGGAAACTTCATTCTTTATGCTCATAGTCCAGGACGAGTATCAAACCTTCTTCAACCATTACATACTGTAATTAGAGAAGATGAAGCTTTAATATCTATCATAAAAGACCAAGCTTTTTATGTACAGTCTTACCTACCACTGAAATACTCTGGGGTAGTTAAGATTGGTCAGAAACTCATTGTAGATTATAATGGAAGAAAAATCACAACTCATATAACTCAAATACTACCAGAGTTAGATGTGAAAACACAAAGAGTAATTGTTCTCTCAAGCATAGATGAACAGGCAGACGACTTATTTGTAAATACGTTTGTTTCATCTACACTTTACTTTGAACCTTTAGAAAAATATGTAGCTGTAAAAAAATCTGCACTTTCATTTTTCAATAATGAGTGGGTTGTTTTTATTCCTGTAAACGAGGAGGGAGAAGATAGTTCTGAAAAAGATGATGATGACGAAGAGCATGAAGAGCACGAAGAAGAAGTTCCATATGAAGCTCGTGTTGTTGAAATAATTGCTCAAGATAACTTTTATGCTGGAGTTAAGGGCTTAGAATTAGATGAAGAGTATGTTAGCGATAAAAGCTATTACGTCAAGTCAATGATGTTAAAGTCATCACTTGGCGATGGCGACTAAGGAGCTTTATATGTTAAATAAACTTATTGATATATCACTAAAATATAAACTCTTAGTGTTGACTTTTTTTATAGCTATTACCGCTTTTGGTTTTAGGGCTTATCAGGAGATACCTATAGATGCTTTTCCAGACATTACACCAAAGCAAGTTGTAATCTATACTGAGAGTCCTGGTAATTCAGCAGAAGATATTGAAAAGTTAATTACTTATCCAATAGAGTCAGCCTTATCAGGTATGGCAGGTGTAAAGCTAATCATGTCAAACTCTATTTTTGGGCTCTCTTATGTATCTGTGTTTTTTGAAGATGACATGGATATCTACTTTCTCCGTCAGCTTGTAAGTGAGAGATTAACCAGTGTAGATGTTCCTAAGGGTTGGGGAAAACCAGTTCTAGGTCCAAATACCACAGGTCTTGGACAAGTATTTTGGTATGATATAAAAGATAATACGGGTAAATACTCTTTACGTGAAATAAGAGAGATGCAAGAATATATTGTAAGCCCTCTATTTAAAAGTGTAAGCGGTGTTGAGGAAGTAATTGGTTGGGGTGGCGATGAAAAACAGTACAATGTTCTCATCGATACTAAAAAGCTCCAAAATATTGGTGTTACTTATGATGATGTTGTGGATGCTTTGCAAAAAAGCAACCAAGCAGCTGGTGGTCAGTACTTAGAGTTTAATCGAGAACAGTATCTTATTCGTGGAGCAGGTTTATATAAATCCCTTGATGATATTAGAAATAGTGTTGTTAAAGTTGCATCAGGACAATCAGTTACTGTTGGGGATGTTGCAACAGTTGAAACAGGTTCAGCACCTAGATTTGGAGCTGTCGTTATTGATGCTGATGAAGCAGTAATGGGGATGGTTTTACAAAGAAGTGAAACTAATGCAGCTGAAGTTGTAAAGTTGATTAAAGAAAAAATTGACACCGTTAATGCAGCACTTCCACAAGGTGTTACAATCGAGAGTATCTACGATAGAACAGAGATAACGCACAAGGCAGTCAATACAATGACATCTGCTCTTCTCTCAGGAGTTGTCTTAGTAGCAATAGTTCTATTTTTGTTCTTGTTCGAACTTCGTTCGGCGTTTATAGTTATCGTGTCTCTTCCACTTTCTCTTCTTATAGCATTTTTGCTTATGGATTATTATAATCTAAGTGCAAACCTTATGAGTCTGAGTGGTCTTGCCATAGCTGTAGGGATGATTGTTGATGGAACCATCGTTGTAGTTGAAAATAGTTTTAGAAAACTTCATGATGAACCAGATGCGCCAAGGTTAAATGTTATTGCAGATTCTGCTAAAGAAGTTGCAACACCTGTAACTTTTGCAGTATTGATTATTGCAGCTGTTTTCATACCCCTTTTATCTCTTGATGGGTTGGCAGGAAAACTCTACACTCCTATGGCATTAAATATTGTTTTTGTAATGCTTGGTTCTTTACTTGTGGCATTAGTATTAGTTCCTGTTTTAACTTACTTGTTGTTAAAGCCATCAAAGACTCAAGAAAACATAGTTATGCAAAACATTAAAAAGTTTTACACTCCTATATTGATGTCAGCCCTTGCTCACGCAAAAACTTTTCTAATAGCAGTATCTGTAATATTTTTAGTTTTAGCTTATGTTTTAACGCAACAAGGTCGTGAATTTATGCCTGAGCTTAATGAAGAATCAATTATGTATAGAGTTATAGCTATTCCAGGTACTGGTCTGGAGCAATCAACTGGGACAGCTACTGAAATCGAGAACTATATCCTCAAAAACTATCCTAATGAAGTCTCATCTGTTCTTGCAATGATAGGTAGAAGTGAAAAGGGAGAAACTGCCCAAGCAAATTATATGGAAGTTCTTTTAACTCTAAAAGATGATATAGAAGATCTTGAAGAGTTAACTCATCGTATGAATAAAGATTTAGCAAAAAATTTTGAATATGTTCAGTTTATCGCTACACAACCTATCGCTATGCGTATAGAAGAGCTACTAGAGGGTGTAAAAGCCGAATTAGCAGTTAAAATATATGGTGATGATCAAAAAGTCCTTGATAGCATCTCTAAAGATATTCAATCTAAAATAAAAGAGGTTGAAGGTTTAGAAGAGATGGAAATCGAGGTACAATTAGGTCAAGCCCAAATAAAAATAGAACCAAATTACTTAGCCCTTGCCCGTTATGGTATTAGTGTTGGAGAAGTAATGAATGTTATTCGTAATGGTATTGGTGAAGAGCCTGTTTCTGAGAAAATAGAAGGTATTCGCCGTTTTGGAATTGTAGCCAAGATTAAAGATGCTAAAAAAGATATACAAGCTGTAAAAGATGTTACCTTACGCTCTGCTAATGGAACAGTGGTTACACTGGACCAAATATGTAATATTTCAATAATACAAGGACCTTCATTTATTAAAAGAGAAAACTTAAGTAGATATATGGTGTTATCTATGGAAGTTGAAGGGCGTGATGTGGCTTCATTTGTAGAAGAGGCAGATAGTATCATAAAAAGCCAAGTCAATATTCCAGATGGATATTATATTGGCTGGGCTGGTGACTTTAAAAATATGAAAGAAGCTACTCAAAAGCTAATGATAATTATTCCAATTACCATATTCTTAGTTATTTTACTTTTATATACAGCATTTAATTCATTATCAAAAGCAATGCTTATTTTAATGAATGTTCCTTTTGGTTTTATCGGTGGGATTATTGCTCTGCTTATTAGTGGAATTTATCTTTCTGTATCAGCCATTATAGGCTTCTTGGCTATTTTTGCCATCGCAATTTTAAATGGGATTGTACTAGTTAGTTTTATTGATGACTTAAGGGTAAAATATCCAGATGTATATTTAAAGACTTTACTTAAAGATGCGACACTTTTAAGACTTCGTCCAGTACTCATGACAGCATTCACTACACTGTTTGGCATTTTACCATTACTTTATGCTACAGGCGTAGGTAGTGAAATACAGTATCCGCTTTCAGTTGTAATCACAGGTGGAATTATTAGTTCTACTATTTTGACACTATTGATACTTCCTTCGACTTATCTGTTGTTTTATAAGAATGAACATCTTTGTGAAGATATTGTAGTTGATAAGACAAGAAAAAAGAGTGCCTTGAAATAGGTTTTATCATAGAACGTTAAGTAACGTTCTATTTAATAAATAAAGGATATATTATGATTTACAAAATACAAACAAACACTCCTCTTCAGGTAGTAAAAGCACAATTAGAAGAAAACGCAAAAGTAATGGGCTTTGGTGTTTTAGGCTCCCATGATTTTAAAAAAATACTGAAAAACAAAGGTTTTGAACTCGAAACTGAAGTTACGGTTTATGAAATTTGTAATCCGCCTGCTGCACATATGGCACTAAATGCTATTACTGATATTTCTGTTTATCTTCCATGCCGTATATCTATTTATGAGGAAAATGGAACAACTGTCTTGGCAACAATTGGTATGGAAGACATCATGAATTCTGTTGATGTAGATGATACATTTAAAGAGCATATGAGTGAAATATTCAATAATTTACGCGCTTTAATGAATTCCTTTTAAGAATAATATTATGTTTCAAGTGAAATATAAACTCAAGAAAAACTACTTAAATTATACAAAGATTCATATGAAATTATTAATTACGTTATTGCTTCCAATAGTGGCTTTTGCTTCAGGAGAAAAACTAAGTCCATCAGAGCATAACTCAATACATGGATATAATAATAGACCATTAATAAAAATGGCTAAAAAAAGAAATATGCATAAATTGCATAAAGTTGATGAAAAGCAAGCAAAAAAAATTGTTAAAGATGAGACAAAGGAAGAAGTAATATCATTAAAGTTAACTCATCAAGGTAGACATCTTATATATAAAGCTAAAACACAACAATATAGCTTAACTATAAATGCATTAGATGGTACTATTATTAGCAAAAGTCGTTGAAATACTAAATAAAAAAAGAGATGGATTAACTATTTACTATTTTATTGATGAAGCAAAAAATCCTGATTTATCAGGATTATTAGAAAAAATATTTTTCTGGAGGGAGTAACTATGGAATTCGTATTAAATTTTTTACAAAGCTTTTGGGAACTATCAATAATGATAGGACTATATGTTTTAATAGGACTAATCTTTGTAGCAGTAATCCACTTATATATCTCAGAAGATTGGATTAAAAAACATTTAGGAGAAGATAGTAAACATAGTGCTTTAAAAGGTGCATTATATGGGATTCCTCTTCCTCTTTGTTCATGTGGTGTAATACCTTTAGCTACAAGTTTAAGACAAAAAGGTGCTTCTAAAAAAGCAGTGACTAGTTTTTATATTACAACTCCAATGACAGGTATAGATTCAATAATAGCTACTTATGGTGTATTTGGTCTTCCAATGGCAATTATTAGAGTTATATCGAGTTTTATTAGTGGAGTTGTTGCAGGTAGTTTTGTAAAAGAATCATATGATGACACCCAGGAAAAAGAAGAGAAAAAATCTTGTTGTAGTTCCTCCTCTTGTTGCTCCTCTTCTAATGAAGCAGAAAAAGAGAATCAATTTAAAAAAGCATACAACTATGCGATGCATGAAGTTTTTGGTGATATTGCCAAACCAATATTTTATGGTCTAATATTAGCAACTCTATTTATACTCTTAATTCCAAACAATGGTGTTGAGTTTTTAAATGATAATTTGCTGATAGCCTATGTTTTGGTCTTTTTGATTGCACTGCCTCTATATGTATGTTCAATTTCAGCCATCCCTATCGCTTTATCAATGTTAGCAGTTGGTGTTAGTCCTGGAGTAGCTTTTATCTTTTTAGCAGCAGCTCCTGCAACTAATATTATTACAGCGGGAATTATAAAGAAGATACTTGGAAATGATGTGTTAATAGTTTATCTGATATCAATTGTCGCAGTTACAATCTCTTTTGCATTGATGATTGATTTTGTATTTCCTAAAGAATGGTTTACTTATACACTAAAGAGTTTAGAAAATGAATCAAAATCAATACTTGATATTGGTGGAGCTATTATATTCTTGGTAACAATGTTTTACTTTGTAGCTAAGAAGTGGATTAACTCTTTAGTTAAATCATAAGTGTGTATAAGCCTGTAGAGACTGTGGAATTAAAGTACTATATCTTCATTTGTATTTCATAAGGTAACGTTCAAGTAATTCTTCTAGACTATTCTTTTATAAGATATTTGAAGGAATCAAAGATGAAAACATTTATCAATATTCTCTTATTTTCTAATTTACTTATTGGCGTGAGCTTATTTGCACATGGAGGCAATAAACATACTAATGAAATTAAAGTAGTTAAGCAGGATGTAATAAATGAGGATAGAAATAAAATTGCCTATGAAAAGATCAACAAAAACTATCTGAAGAACATCAAGCCTATTTTTGAGAAAAAATGTTTTGATTGTCACGGAAGTATAAGTAATTACCCTTGGTATTATAAAGTACCTGGAGTAAAACAAATGATGGATTATGATATGAAAGAGGCGAAAAAACATTTAGATATGAGTAAAGATTTTCCATTTATTTCGCATGAAACACCTCTCAAAGATCTTAAAAGCCTTAGAGAAGTTGGATTAAAAAATACGATGCCTCCTCTTCGTTATATACTAGGACATTGGGACTCATCTTTAAGCCAAGAAGAAAAACAGCGTATTATTAAATGGAGTGAAGACTCTATATCTATACTAAAAGGAGAAGGCAATGAATGATTATACAGGAATGAGTGGGTTTGGTATGGGGTTTGGATGGATTATAGCGATCCTTTTCATTGGAGTATTTATTTATTTCATAAATAACTTAGTTAAAAGTGATTCGTCTGCTAAGGATATACTCGATAAAAGATATGCAAATGGTGAAATTGATGCTAAAGAGTATAAAATAAAAAAAGAGGCTTTAGATAGCTAATAAAAAAGGATTAATTATGCTGTATATATAATGGCCTGAAAAATCAAGACAACTTTTCAGCTTAGTTAATATCCACCTCTAACTGCTACTTTATCCTACATTTTGTATAAATTCAAGATACAAGTTCATAGGTTTTTGATAACCTATAGCTGAATGAAATCTCTTAAAATTATATTTGTGAATGTAGTTTTCAACACCTTCTTTTAACTCCTTAATAGATTGATAATCACTTATATAAATATTGCCGTGTTTAAGAGTCCTAAAGAATCGTTCAATAACAATATTGTCGATAGATCTTCCTCTACCATTCATGGATATTTGAATACCATGTTGCTTGAGAACTTTAGTGTGCTCATAACTTGTGTACTGGCTGCCTTGATCTGAGTTAAATATCTTTGGCTTAGGATACTTACTAAGGGCTTCGTTGAGTACATCAGTCGCAAGTGTTGCATCCATTGAGTTTGAAAGTTTATATGCAAGGACAGCCTTGGTATGCCAATCAATTACAGCAGCTAGATACATAAAGCCTCCATTTGTTCTTATATAGGTAATATCTCCACTCCAAACTTCATTTGGAGTTGGAACATAAACTTGTTTAGTTCTACCTGTTTGAGTCCAATACTTTTTGAGAAGATACTCATAGACTTTATGCTCTTTGTTTTTAATACTTGTCAATCTTTTTTTAGTTGGATAGATCGCTTGTATACCCATGAACTGCATATACTTTAGTACCCGATCTTTTCCAATGCTGTACCCATCTTCAAGTAACTGTTGATGTATAAATCGATATCCGTACTCAGAGTTATCTGTTGCTATCTCGTCTATCGTATGCATTATTTTTAAATTTACTTTACTCATAAGTACTGGTTTATAGTAATGAGTGGCACGACTGATGCCTAATAATTTACACTGTGTTGTTTTAGTAAGTTCAAGCCCGTTCTCGATAAGAGTTTTTCTCTCTTTAGATGAGACCGAGCTCTCTAGCTTTTTTGCTAGCCATTCCTTTTCAACAACTGATTTACCTAGTTGTTTTTGGAGTTCAGCTATCTCTTCATCTTTTGATTTTATTTCGCTCTTGAACTCTTGCACTGCTTTAGCTGGTTCAAATGCCAGTGGAGCATTCTCAAGGAATTGCTTCTTCCACTTTGTGATAGATTGAGAAGTGATTTTATATCTTGCAGCTATTTGAGCTATCGTTTCTTCTTCTTTTAATAACTCAAGCACTATCTTAGTTTTTTGTTCAGCACTGTAAGTTTGACCTTTTTTACGACTCATTTTCTTCTCCATTAATTTCATAATATTTTATCTTTTTAGAAATTAACTTCGCTGAATTCCTGTCTTAAATATTCAGGCCATTATAGTTTGATGATTTAACAGTTTCTGAAGAAGTTTATTTAAAACTTGGACTAACTAAAACTGAATATATAGAATTTCAGTCATTTTGGCTTGGTTTAACAACATACTATATTAAAAAATTTGAATCAATAATTAGATATCTTAAAAGAACTGATGATGACAATAATCCTGTTCTGAACAAAGAAATGCTTCGTACTGCTTCAATTAATTTATCAAAAGACGTATTTTATACCACTTTTACAGACTCATTAATAGGGGTTTCAAAAGATAAGTTTGAACAACTAATGAAGCTATTTAGTTTTGATGCAAATAATAAACTTACTTTATTAGATGGATATTATCCCGTTTTTTTTTGATTATGAAGATTCATATTTATTTTCACCCTTTAGTGTTAGAGTAAATATGTCTCCTAGAAATCTTCTATACTTATTAAATAAAAATCATATTGATATATTCAATAATGAAGTTTCTGAACATTTAGAACCACAATTAATCAGCTATTGTATTAGTTTATTATCAAAAATAGATTCTTTGGAGATAGAATCAAATATCAATTGGTCAAGAAGAGGTGAGTTTGATATTATCGCCTATGACACAATACATAATAGTGTTTTACATTTTCAAGCTAAAGGAACAATTCCTGTTGAAGGAGCTAGAATGACTAGAAATCTTGAATCACGTATGCAAGAAGGTATAGATCAAATATCAAAATTCAATCAAGAGTCTAAAAATAAGAAAGAGTCCATTATCTCAGATGTCTTTAAACATAAAATTTCTAATCCAAAATATATTAATATATTACTTGGCTGGGGTGGTTTTGGATCATATAAAATCTGGAAAACGATGAATGAAGAAAAAATTGTAGCACTAAACTTAGCTGTATTGAATCATTTCATTAAGAACATAGAAGCTAACTATGATTTTAATGATTTTTATGATGATATAAACAATATCATTAATCTAATGGTGGATTCAACGAATCATAAAAGAATAACTAATAAATACAAAATTGGAAAGTATAAAATTTTTTCAGAAAGTTTTGATTATGAATCGACTAAGTTATTTAAATACAAATATCTACCATAGAAGTTGTATTGATTTATTACACTTTTTGTTCTATAATCATTACATTTTATGAGTAGTAATTATTGCACTTTGACGTATAAAAATTTATTACACTATAAATATTTGTAAAATTGGCTCTATTTACTGTATACATGATTATATAGCTTATTACACTAAAGTATTTTCAAATAAACGAAAACGTGTTATTTGTGGTGCTATGGCAGAAGATGTACATCACATCTCTCAAAGAAGTTTAGCCGACAGTGCTGGTTTTATTGGGCATTTTCATAAAGACAATAAACACAATCTCATCCCACTTTGTAAAGACCACCATAATCAAATCCACGATGGAAAACTTCAAGTAAACGGTTTTATTATGACATCAAAAGGACTTGAGTTACAGTTTGAAGAGCAGATGAGTAAGCCTAAAGTTGAAGCTGTTAAAGAGCCTGAAATAAATCAAGACATAGAAGTAAAACCTACTGAAGAGGAATCTAAACCATTTATTTTAGACGACTGGTGATTTATTTAGATTTAACTAAGATAAATAATTTTAATGATACTATTGGATTGAAAATATCCGGAATATATCAAGTTAGAAGCACCGCATAGAGCTATCCAGGAGAGCGAAAGAAGAAACTTCATATACATTCAAAACAAAACTGTTTTTGAAAAACAGTATGAAGAAGAGATAATTGAGAACTTTAGAATTATGGAAGACTCAAGCAACGAGCTTGCCAATATGCTTAATTCTATGGTCTCAAAACAGTAGTTAAGTGATAGGAAGCTTTTGAGCTATCCTAAGATACTTTTTACGCATTCGTTAATGCGCTTTCCATCAGCTTTACCAGCTAACTCTTTACTAGCCATTCCCATTACTTTCCCCATCTCTTTCATCGATGTTGCATTTACTTTTGATATAATCTCTTTTAAAGCGACTGTAAGTTCTTCATCACTTAGTTGTGCAGGAAGATAGGGCTCATAACAAGCGATTTCATCAAGTTCTATTTGAAGTAAATCATCACGTCCAGCTTCTTTGTACTGACTTGCTGCATCATTTCTGCGTTTTACCTGAGTCTGAATAATTTTGACAATATCTTCATCATTTAACTCTTTTCTTTCATCAACTTCTATCTGTTTAAAAGCAGATGTAAGTAAACGTAGCGCATCTCTTTTTTTTGTATCTTTGGCCTTCATAGCATTTTTTAAATCTGTGTTTATCGTTTCTCTCAGTGACATGATATGTAAATCCTTCTGTGGAACTAAAATTGCTAGAATTATAGCTAAAGAGAGCCTACTATCAAAGAGAACAAATGAAAACAAAATTATTCACTATATTTACATTAGTTTTTGCTATACTTACCTTAAGTGGATGTACTGCAAAGTTGACAGATCCTGAGATAGACTTTGAGCCACCAAAGTATGTTGAGCAAATGCCTGCTCAAGAGGATCAAAAGGACTATACAAGTACTGGAAGCATATTTGGTCAGGGAGATAATCCTCTCTTTTCAGATCATAAGGCAATGCATGTAAATGACATTGTAACTGTTGTTATCTCAGAAACTGCTCAAAGTACTAATACAGGTTCTAAAGCTTTAACAGAGTCTGACAATACTACTCTTGGCGGAGGATTGTTCTCTAATACGGGAGCGGCGAATTCCGTTGTAAGCAAAGGTATGGCAAATGTAAACGGTTTTACTGATGTAGGTTTCTCATCTGCATCTGAGACTGCTTATACTGGTACCGGAAGTGCTGTGAAAGATGCTAGTTTTACGACAACTGTTTCTGCGAGAATTGTAAAAGTACTTAAAAATGGAAATTATTTCATTACTGGTCGTCGAGAGATACTGATCGATGATCAAAAACAATTAGTTCAGATCAGTGGTGTGATTCGTCCATATGACATTGATCAATATAACAAAATAGACTCAGCACAGATGAGTGATGCTAAAATACTATACAAAACAGAGGGAGATGTGGATCGTGCAACGAAACAGGGATGGGGAACAAAAATCATACAGGCTGCCTGGCCTTTTTAGTTTTGTAGCACTTTTACTATCATTCTCACTTTCGTGGGCTAGTTTTGAAGACTTTAAACGTCAGCAGAATGATTCTTTTTCTCAATATAGAGATAAACGAGATGCAGCATTTAATCAGTATCTAAAATCTGAGTGGCAAGAGTATACTGCAAAAGAGAGCGCTCCCCTATATGAGAAAGCAAAACCCAAAAGTATAACTCCTACTGTTGCCAAAAAGATAAAAAGTGTTGGACCATTAGTTAACATTAAGCTTGATAAAACCTCACGAGAAAACAAAGAAGTCATACGAGTTAAAGATGTAGTTGTACATCCCTCCAGAACTGATATAAGTTTTAATTTTTTTGGAGAAGAGATAGGCTTTAATCTAGATATGAGTGTGAGACAGGCAAAGTTTTATCCGTACTCTCAAGATGGTATAGCGAATTTTTTTGATAGAATCGCTTCAAGTGAATATGATGACTTGCTCCTTGACATAAAAAGGAAAAGTCAAAGTCTTGATTTAAATGACTGGGGAATATATCTACTCGTTGTGGAGGTCTCAAAAAATATCTTTCAAAGAGAAGCTGAGGCAAAACTCTTTACATGGTTTATACTTAATAAGCTTGGTTACAATGTGAAGGTTGGTTTATCCTCGAAACATATCGTGCTTATGCACTATAGTGAAAAAATTATCTACTCTACGCCAAGTTATCAATTTCAAGATAAAAAGTTTTATGTAATAGCTGATTACGCAAAGGCCTCTTCTAAAAAAGTCTATACTTATCAGCAGGACTATCCAGATGCAAACAAAGCACTTGATTTGTCACTTGTGAGAATTCCAAATTTTCCAAATGCAAACAGAGAGAAACAGCTTAGTTTTAAACAGTTTTCAAACGAGTATGCAATCGCATTGAATTACAACCAAAACCTCATTGACTTCATGGCAACATATCCTCAGGCGGACTATGAAACTTATTTTAACGCACCAATGCAGGAAGCAACATATGAAAGTATTGCAAAAGGTATCAAAAATTATATAGATGGTAAACAGGCAAGTGTGGCAATAAACTTTGTGCTTAATTTTGTACAGAGCGCTTTTAAGTATGAAAGAGACAAACAACAATTTGGGCGTGAAAAAGTAATGTTTGCACAAGAGACGATTTATTATGAAAAGTCCGATTGTGAAGACAGAGCGATACTCTTTTCCTACCTTGTAAAAAAACTTTTTCGCATTGGCGTGATAGGGGTAAAATATAAAGATCATATGGCAACGGCTCTTTATATTCCAATGAGTGGAGATAGTGTAAAAGCTGGAAGAAGAAAGTTTATTATCGCTGATCCGACATTTCTTAATGCAAATATTGGTCAAAGTATGCCAAAATATAAATCTAAAATTCCACAGAGTTTTATAGTGGTAAAAAGAGATGGTGTGTAATGCTAGAAGACAGTTGTAGTTTAACTCCTAATATGGGCACATATGATGAGTTAATCAGTAAGCTTAAAGGTTCTGGAGAACTCAACTTTTTTCTTATAAATATAGATAACTTTTCTAATATTAATAATGCATATGGGTATGATATTGGTACAAAAGTACTTTGTGAAGTTGTGAAGTACCTTGAAATTTCTAAACCTGATACTTCTGTACTTTATAATTGTTACTCTGATAAGTTTGTTTTAATTGATGAGAGACATCTTAATAAAGCAGAACTCACTGGAATTGCAGAAGCAATATTGTCATTTTTTTCTCAAGTTGAGTTTGTTGTTGAAGATATAGAAGTTAGAATTTCTTTGAGTATCGGTATATCGCAAAATACGGGTCTTGTAAATATTTCTCAAGCAGAAACCGCTATAGAGGAGTTACGAAAAGCAAAAAGAAATCACTGTTACATTTTTAATGAAAATTCGGAATATGTTCAAAGCCAAAAAAGAAACATATATTGGATACTAAAAATTAAAGAAGCTGTGGAAAATGAAGAAATTCTTGCATATTTTCAACCAATAATAAATAATGATACCGGAAAAATTGAAAAGTATGAGTGTTTAGCACGACTTCGTGATGCTGATGAGATTATCTCTCCTTATTACTTTTTAGATGCAGCACGTGTTACAGGAAATCTCTCTTATGTGACGCGTTCACTTATCTCACAAAGTTTTAAAAAGTTTAGTGGAACTAATTTCGAGTTTTCTATAAATATTGCTGCATCTGATTTTTTACTTGATTATTTAGAATTCTTTTTACTTAAAAACGCAAAAAAATATGATATCGATCCATCGCGAGTTGTTTTAGAGATGCTTGAGGATATAACTACTTTAGATAGTGGAACAACAATGGCACAACTTAACTCTTTAAGAGAGAAAGGTTTTAAGCTTGCTATAGATGATTTTGGAGCTGAAAACTCAAACCTCTCAAGACTTCTTGAGATTCATCCAGATTATCTCAAAATTGATGGTCAGTTTATAAAAAATATAGTTGATGATGAAAAAAGTCAGATAATAGTTGATGGAATCGTCTCTATTTGCAAAAAAAGTGGTATTAAAATAATTGCAGAGTATGTACATAACGAAGCAGTTCAAAAGAGAATCAAAGCTTTAGGCATTGAATACTCTCAAGGTTACTTCTTTGGTAAACCAGAGGCTGATTTAACACAACTCTAACAGAGTTGCTATTAGTAGTTAAATGCTACTTTATAAGTAGGGTCATCCTCTTCGTAAGAACAGTGTGGACCTGCTTGTTTTAAGATGGCTTTACAATCAGATGAAAGATGTCTGAGTAGAAGACTTCTTCCTGAGTCTTCATATTTTTTCACTATCCCATCAATTGCCTCAACACCAGAAAAATCTAAAACCTTCGCATTTTTAAAGTCGATCACCACTCTAGGTGGGTCTTGATCTATAGTAAAGTTATCTGAAAATGTAGTGGCACTTCCAAAGAAAAGAGGGCCTTCAAGCGTATAGACTTTAGTTCCATCATCTTCAGTATGCGTTTTTGCCCAAATACGAGCATACTTCCATGCAAAGACAAGTGCTGAAATAATCACACCTGCAATAACCGCTATAGCTAAATCTTCTAAAACAGTTATGATTGTAACAACAATCATAACAAATACATCTGCACGTGGCATATGCTTGAGATGTGAGAAACTTGACCATTCAAACGTACCGATACTAACCATAAACATTATTCCGACCAGAACGCCAACTGGAATAGTATTTAAAACATCTGTCATAGAGATAACAAGTACTAAAAGTCCAACTGCCGCAACAAAAGAGGAGAGACGGCCAAGTCCGCCAGAAGTGTAATTAATGATACTCTGTCCAATCATGGCACAACCTGCCATTCCTCCAAAAAATCCACTTGTAATATTTCCACATCCAAGTGCGATACACTCTTTATTTCCACTTCCTCTAGTTCCACTCATCTCATCTAAAACTGCTAAAGTTAAAAGTGATTCTATAAGACCAACAAGTGCCATAATAATTGCAAATGGAAGCACCATAAGTATAGAGTCTAAACTAAATAGTGTGTCTGGAATAATTAAATGGGGAAGTTGTCCCTTAAACTCACTGAGGTTTGCGAGTGAGCCTACAGTTACAGTATCTATATTCATAAAGTAAACGACAATAGTTAAAAGAACAATTGCAACAAGACCTGAAGGAACTACTTTTGTAAACTTAGGAAGCAGATACATTATCAGCATGGTTACAGCTACAATTATATACATAGCAAGGCCTTCCCCTTCAAAGAACTTAAACTGTGCCATAGCTATGACAATAGCTAGACCATTAACAAAACCATAGAGTGCCGGCTGAGGAACGAGACGGATAAATTTTCCAAGCTTGAAAATACCAAATGCAACTTGAATAAGTCCTGCAATGATAGTCGCTAAAAGAAGATAGTTTAGAGCATGGATATATAACTCTTCACCTACCATACCAGCTGCGCTAAGTTTTGCGTTTGCTTCAAGCATCAAACCTATCATAACGACAGCAACGCTTCCTGTAGCACCACTTATCATACCTGGTTTTCCACCAATTATAGATGTAATGAGACCTATGATAAATGCAGCATAGAGACCAACAATTGGACTTACTCCTGCGATAAAACTAAACGCGATAGCTTCAGGAACAAGGGCAACGGCTACAACTAAGCCTGAGAGTACATCATTTTTAATGTTCGAGGATGTGTATTTTTTTATATCAAACAAATTAGGCCTTTAGTGAGTTAAGTTGCTCTAGTACTTTTTCTTTTTTTGTCTGTGCATCTGCAAGTGATTCACGGTTTTTGACAAGTACATCCTCAGGTGCATTTGCTACAAATTTTTCATTGTTAAGCATACCGTTGAGTTTTCCTATCTCTTTTTGAAGTTTCTCATCCTGCTTTTCTAGCTTTGAGATGATAGAACTTAAGTCTATGCTGTCGGTTGGGATAAAGGTTTCACACTTGTCAGAAATATCGCTAACAGAGTTTTCAATTTTAGTCTCTGTAAATACCACTTCTGTAACTTTTGCAAGTTTGATGATAAATGGCAGCATCATCTCTTTTTCTGCATCTGAGATACCATCTATTTTGACAAAAGCTTTCTCGATTTTTTGGTTTGCTAAGTCAACAAGAACTTTTGCACGTCTTATAGATACTATTGCATCCATGATGATTTCAAAAGTTTCTTCCTCTTTACGTTGTTTTGTTTTTGATGGATACTTCATAAGCATGATAGAATCACCATCTTCTAAAGATGTTCCACTTAGCTCATGGTAAAGATGTTCTGTAATAAATGGCATAAATGGATGAAGGAGTTTCATAGACTCTTTAAAAATTGCTCCAAGTTCTACTATGGAAGCTTTATCAGCTTTTGAAAGCTCAATACCCCAACCACAAAACTCATTCCAAATAAACTTGTACATAACAAGAGCTGCATCGTTAAACTTATACTCATCAAGAGCGGCACGTACTTCTTTGGTAGCAAAGTTCAGACGTGACATCATATACTTACCTAGGTCGGTATCAACACAAAATCCATTCATATCAGGAAATACATCTACATTCATCTGTAGGTACTTAGAAGCATTGTAGAGTTTGTTAGTAAAGTTACGATTGAGCTCTAGTTTCTCCTCGCTCATACGGATGTCACGACCCTGTGCAGCAGATACTGCAAGAGTAAAACGCAGAATGTCGGCAGAGTATTTGTTTACCATATCAAGAGGGTCAATCACATTTCCTTTTGATTTTGACATCTTATCGCCTTTTTCATCCCGAACAAGAGCATGAAGATAGATATGGTTAAATGGAAGTTCGCCATTGAAGTTTTCGCCCATCATCATCATTCTCGCTACCCAGAAGAAAAGGATATCAAAACCAGTGATAAGAAGCGTGTTTGGATAAAAATCTTTCATATCTTCAGATTTGAAAAGTTTGTCCATCTCAACATCACCATTTCCCCAACCTAAAGTTGAAAATGGCCATAGAGCGGAAGAGAACCAGGTATCAAGAACGTCAGGGTCTTGCGTTACATTTTTACAAGCACATTTTGGACAAGCTTCTGGCTTATCTTCTTGGCTAACAAACTCATGGTCACATTCATCACAATAAAATACTGGAATTTGATGTCCCCACCATAACTGACGTGAGATACACCAGTCACGAAGTTCACCCATCCATGAGTTATAAGAATTTATCCAGTGAGGAGGGAAAAACTGTGCCTCGCCTTCGTTTGTTTTTTGGATTGATTTGTCTGCCACTTCTTTACGAACAAACCACTGTTTTGAGATATAAGGCTCAACAATATTTTTACATCTGTAACAGTGTCCAACTTGATGTTTATGATCTTCGATTTTTACAATGAAGCCTTCTTCTTGAAGACGAGCAACAATAGTCTCACGAGCCTCTAAACGTTCTAAGCCTTTAAACTCACCAGCATAATCGTTTAAAATCCCTTTTTCATCGAAAACAGTGATGAACTCTAAGTTATGGCGTTTACCAACTTCGTAGTCATTCTGGTCGTGTGCAGGAGTTACTTTAACTACACCGGTTCCAAAGTCCATATCAACATGAGAGTCGGCAATGATTTTTACTGTTCTCTCTAAGAGAGGAAGCTTTATCTCTTTACCAAGTAAGTCTTTATATCGTTCATCATCTGGATGTACCATAATAGCGGTATCACCAAAGTATGTTTCTGGTCTTGTAGTTGCTACTTCTACACTACCGCTTCCATCAGCAAATGGATATGTAATGTGATAGAATTTACCATCGTGATCTTCATGCTCAACTTCAATGTCAGAAAGTGCACCATCATGTGTACACCAGTTTACCATATAGTTTCCACGAACGATTAGACCATCGTTATAGAGTTTTACAAATGCCTCTTTAACAGATTTTTGAAGTCCTTCATCCATGGTGAAACGCTCTCTCTCCCAAGCAGGTGAAACACCCATATGACGTAGCTGCTGTGTCATAATTCCGGCAGATTCTTCTTTCCATTTCCACGCACGTTCTAAAAATGCCTCACGACCTATCTCTTCTTTTGTTGTTCCCTCAGCAAGAAGCTGTTTTTCTACAACATTTTGAGTTGCGATTCCTGCATGGTCTGTTCCTGGTTGCCATAGAGTCTTATATCCATCCATACGCTTATATCGTGTAATAATATCTTGAAGTGTAAAAGTAAGTGCATGACCGATATGCAGACGTCCTGTGACATTTGGAGGAGGCATCATAATAGAGAAATTCTTTCCCTCTTCTTGAATGGCTTTATTGCCGTCTATCTCGAAGTACTTACGTTCTTCCCAAATTTTGTAGTATCTGTTTTCGGTTTCTTGTGGATTGTATTTATCTGCTGACATAAATCACTGCCTTATTTTAGTATATAAAAAATTGCGCGATTATATCTAAGATGTGGTAAGTATATGCTTATATACGAGTTATTCTCTTTTTGATTTCTATTTTATCTTTGTACATGTTTCTATCTGCTGCGTCTAAAATGTCAGAACAAGGTTCATTTGCATGAAACTCTTTTAAGCCAAAAGAAAAACTTACAGTGAAGGTTTGATTGTGAGCTTTCATTTTTCTTCTGTTATTATTTTGACTAGGTGGTCGTTTACAGACAAAGGTTGTTTTTTACACGTTTAAGTTGCTTTTGGTAATCCAAATTTTTGTGTAATAAGTTCTCCATCTTCATTAAAAAACAGATAATAAAGTGTATCTTTTTTTACATTTAATCCAGTTAAAAAGCGTAAGGCCAAGTTGGCTTGAAGTGATGCTATATGCATAACTATAGGAGCGGCGATTCCTGCAGGTGTTTTTTGAACTATTTTAAAGGCATCTGAAAAAGAAGACTCATTTATAAAACACACTTGACCGTGAAAAGCTTCTACACTACCATAAATCCAAGGAGTATTCACTGCTTTTGCATAACTATTTATATCTCCACGTGTGGGTAGGTTATCAGTTGCATCTATAATCAGATCAACAGCTATATTTTTTTTACTCCATGTTTTAAAATCGCATTCATGTGCTATAGCTTTTACATAGGGACATCTCTCTTCAATGAGAGTTGCATTAATAAGGGCTTTATTTTTACCTTCATCACCAACCTTAAAAGCTATTTGACGATGAATGTTGTGGAGACTCACTTCATCAAAATCAACCATATGAATCTCACCAATACCACTTGCCCCAAGAGCAAATGCCAAAGAGGAACCAAGTCCCCCTGATCCTATAATAGCTATCTTTTTAGTTTGAAGATTCAATTGCGTCTCTTCGCCCCAAAGTTGTACTTGTCTGTGAAAATATTGCATCATGATTCTATCCTTTTGTTATATGCTTCTTTGAAACCCCAAGCGCGTCTTGAGTGAACAACTTCTGAGTGGCTCATATCTACTATCATAAGCTCTTCCTTATTACCTAGATGGTTTAAGAGTTCTCCGTCTGGTGAAAAAAGTACAGAATCTCCATAGAACTTCCAGTCACACTCTTTGTCTTTGTATTCGCCGATTCTGTTTGCCCGTAAAACATAGCAATTATTCGTAAAGGCACGAGCACTTAGTAATGTTTTCCAACGTTCATAAGAGTCGAAGGTCGAAACACTTGGAACTAAGATACAGTCGACATTTTTTGAGTTTAGTTTTTTAAACATAAAATCAAAATGGATTTCAAAACCAAACAAAACTGCGAATTTAAAACCATCTATTTTAAAAACTAGCGGAGTTTTAATTCGAGCAATTTCATTCGCATAATATTTTTCTTCATTCCAATGAGAATAGTTTATCAAAATTTGCTGATGATAGTAAGAGGTAGAAGAGGGTGAGAATTTTGCTATCGTCTTATAGAGTTGCTTTTTTTTGACAATAATCAGAGGTACAACTATAGTAATACTGTACGTTGAGGCAAGTTCTTTTAAAACTTTTATCTGATGAGAAACTTGCTCTTTTATCATGCTAAGACTCATATTCTCAAGCTCTTTAAAAAAGGGATTAAGAACATATTCTCCCAGAAGAAGAAGACGAACACCTTTTTTACTTGCAACTCGTATATGGTTGTAGAGTTTTGTCGAACTCATGCCTTGCGCGTTTAGTTGCAGTACCGCAGCTCTCATTTTTGCGTCTTAATCTCTTCAATCTTGATAACTGCGTCTTCAAGCATTTTTTGCGCATCACTTAACTCTTTCATACCTGTTTCATAAGCTTTAAGGCTATTTTCTAAAGTAATCTCAGGATTCATAAGTGTTTCTAGAGTTTTTTTAGAGTTTTCTAATTTCTCTTCAAAGTTCTGTTTTTTTT